>VOFB01003401.1_pt1 | contig 116452 bp, 123 predicted proteins | sample 5384141 | NCBI WGS metagenome assembly VOFB01 (sample SAMN12384721, study PRJNA508395) | human gut metagenome | isolation source: healthy gut A | host: Homo sapiens
AAAGCAGCCATGAAATGCTTTTTTCTTTGCATCCCATAGTTGCTTTTTTTCTTTACCCTTTTTTCTTTATTTTTCTATTCTATTACATATTTCATTATCTATTTTATTGATTCCGGTTTTATTTTAAGTCCACATCCAGTTCTGCAATACTTTCACCTGCACCATTTTTGTTGGTTACGGATATATGGATTGTACTCTCTCCATTATAAAGCAGCATAATCCGTTCACTCTGGCTTCCATCCTCATTTGGGGTAAACCGGCCGCCTAACCACCACATTGCATTACCTGCTTCGTCGGTAATAAATATATCCGGGTCATTATGTGGGTCATTGTACGGTGCGCCGGTAATATCCGGGAGCTGCATGTCAACGATCAAGACGGCACCGGTTTTGATCACCTGATTTACTGCAACACCATTATCTTCTTTATTTACTGCGATAGTCTCATTCTTGGAAGTATCCACATGCACCGGGAAGGAGAGCTGCCAGTCTCCGCTTACTTTTGTGGTGGTCTGATATTCTCCATTTTCATCCCATGCATCGGAAAGATAGCCTTCCAAGGTGTCTATGCTCCAGGTTACGGTAAAATCTTTCAAGTCCGAAATATCAATCGGATTATCATTTTCATCAGTCAATGTTGATAAATCAATTTGTTCCATCTTCACATAGCTTCCGTCCTCTGCCTTTTCAAAAGGCTGCCCGATTGCCGACTGAATCAGGGTTTCATTGATAGAAACATTTTCCATCACCTTATCACTCTGCGGTCCCATAATCCAGTCTGATTCATTCAGTTCTGCATTGTCTGTGCTAAGGGTGGTTGTGTAGTAAAGCAGGTAACCATCGCAATACACATCCGAAACGCTTATCTTTACTCCACTCCGGTCTGTTTCCAGCACACACTGGTCATCCGAAACCAATTCCGTGGACTCTTTTCCAATGGTAGAATAGATATCCGAAAGTTCCTTTTCATCTTTATCTCCCTGTGTTGCGCCAATCAGTTTTCCGATTGTGTTGCTGTAGATGCTGTCTGCCAGTGCAGAATTAGAAAATCCCGCCACTCCCACTGCGACCGCGCAGGCTGCCGCCATTCCTGCCGCAATTTTTCTTATATTTTTATTTTTCTTATTCCTTGTTTCCATGTTCATACGTTTTACCTCCATCCGGATTCTCGTTTTATACCGTTCCTTTTCTTCGGAGGATAACTCTTCTACTTCATATTCCTTCAAATCAATTTCCGCATCATTTAACATTTCATAGATTTTATCGTCTTTCATCTCTTCATGCCTCCTTCTGTTTCAAATACATGTTTCTCATTTTCCGTTTTCCTCTGGATACCCGGTTGTAAATGACATCTCTCGGAAGTCCGGTATCTTCGCTTATCTGCTCTACAGATTCTTCCTCTACAAATAATTTCATAAATATTTTCCGGTCAAGAGGTTTCAGGCACAAAAGCAATTGTTCTACTTCATGGCTTAATTCCCCTTCTATCAGTTGTTCTAACATCCTGTCATTTTCCGCCGCTGTCACATCATCCATACAAAGCTGTTCCAAGTCCCGCTTATATTTTCTAAGATAGTCGATGGCTGCGTACCGGGCAATGGCTGCCGCCCAGTTCTTGAAGCTGTTCTTCTTATCATTAAAGGATGCTGCGTGTTCCCAGATGGAAAGCAGCACATCGTTCATGCATTCTTCCTGTTTCTGTGGCATGGTAAATAAGTGTTTCCGGATGACTGCCTTAAGCAATCCACCATACATATCTATGACATAAATCAATGCTTCTTCATTATGCAATTGTAATTGCTGAATATAATTCTTCTCTGTTATCTTCATTGTTATCCTGCCTTTTGCTTCATGCACCATGGTTTGCATTTTTGCAGCTACACTTATTATTACGAATCTGATGTCTTAAATCTATCACTTTTATAAAAATATTTTCTATAAAACAAAGAACCTTCCAGCATTTCTGCCGGAAGGTTCTTCTTGTTGATGTCTCATTCTACTGGAAACTGTCCCAGTCTTTCTGCATAAATAAATATGTAATTAATGGGCACAATACTGCGCTGATGATACTTTTTACCACTCCAACCCCGCCAAAGATGTTGATTACCAGACCGATTGCTGCACATGCAATCATCAGATAGAATCCAAGCTTCTTCTGCGCAAACAAAATCAGACCGGCACCTACGATAATAAGCACTTCTGCAATGAGGCTGACAATCAGCAGTGGCTGAATGAGCATTAACGGAATCATCATTACTCCGGAAATGATATTGATTACAAATACAATCCAGAGCCATACCTTAAGTCCTGTGTTCATAACTAATCTCCTGTTCTTATATTGTTTTCAAGTTACGCTACTATTATTACATATTTCCTTTTTTTCGTCAATAGGTCTAAAGTCCTATAAACTACGAAAATCGGATCCATATTTCTATGAATCCGATTCCTATCATTTCTAATTCAGTTGTGAATCAAAAATTATTTTAATGTTACTTTAGCACCTTCAGCTTCTAATTTAGCTTTGATGTCATCAGCTGTAGCTTTGTCAGCCTGCTCTTTAACGATCTTAGGAGCGCCATCTACTAAGTCTTTAGCTTCTTTTAAGCCTAAGCCAGTAGCTTCACGAACTACTTTGATAACCTTAACTTTATTTGGTCCAACTTCTGTTAACTCTACGTCAAACTCAGTCTTCTCTTCTGCTGCTGCTGCATCTCCACCTGCTGCTGCAACTACAACGCCTGCTGCTGCGGATACACCGAACTCTTCTTCACAAGCTTTTACTAATTCATTTAACTCTAATACGCTTAACTCTTTGATAGCGTCAATCATCTCAGCTGTTGTTAATTTAGCCATTTTAATTTACCTCCGTTTTTGGTTTTGTTTTCAATAAATTGATTGGTTTGCAGATTATTCTGCTGCTGGAGCTTCCTCTGCAGGAGCTTCTACTGGAGCTTCTTCTGCAGGTGCTGCCTCTTCTGCCTTAACTTCTACGTCTGCTGCGCCGCCTTTTTCAGCGATCTGATTAATAACACGAGCGAAGTTTGTAATAGGAGACTGAATACTTCCAAGGAATTTGGAAAGTAATTCTTCTCTGGATGGGATTGTAGCGATTGCTTTCATTCCATCTGCATCATAGAAGGTTCCTTCTACTACGCCGGCTTTAATCTCAAGTGCAGGAGCTGTCTTTGCAAATTTAGCAATTACTCTTGCAGGTGCTGTTGCATCTGTTGTTGAAATTGCGAATGCGTTTGGTCCTTCCAATACGTCGGAAAGGCTTTCGAAATCAGTTCCTTTGATTGCAAAATTAACTAATGTATTCTTATATACTTTATAAGCAACACCAGCTTCTCTTAACTGCTTACGCAGCTGAGTATCTTCTGCAACGGTAAGTCCACGGTAGTCAACGACTACTACTGACTGTGCATCTTTAATCTGCTCAGAAATTTCCTGTACGATAGGCTGTTTAAGTTCTACTTTTGCCACGAATCGTGCACCTCCTTCTTTATTTTTCATCTTGCGAAAGACAGGTACATTACCTTAAAAAATCCTCTCTGTGGAAGACAGAGAGGATTTGAAATCTCATTTACAAATACATAAGTATCTGCATTTCCTCGGTAGGTTCTCTACGGTTACGCCTTACGGCACCTACTGTCTTCGGCAATATGCTTTGCTATTATAGCAATTAATATCTTGGATGTCAATAACAAAAACTAAACAAGCTTCAGTGGGTTGATTTTTACACCCGGTCCCATGGTAGGAGCTACAGAAACGCTCTTCATGTACTGACCTTTTAATGTAGCCGGTTTTGCTTTGTTTACGGCATCAATAAGAGTCTGGAAGTTGTCCGCTAATTGTTCTTCACTAAAGGATGCTTTTCCAATTGGCACATGGATAATATTTGCTTTGTCTAATCTATACTCGATTTTTCCGGCTTTGATATCATTTACTGCCTTGGTAACGTCCATAGTAACAGTTCCAGCTTTTGGGTTTGGCATTAAGCCCTTCGGTCCAAGTACACGACCAAGACGACCAACAACACCCATCATATCAGGAGTTGCAACAACAACGTCGAAGTCAAGCCATCCTTCGTTCTGGATCTTCGGAATCAATTCCTCTCCACCAACGAAATCAGCACCTGCTGCCTGAGCCTCGTCTAATTTGGTTCCCTTTGCGAATACTAATACTTTTACAGCTTTACCAGTTCCGTGTGGTAATACAACTGCACCACGGATCTGCTGATCTGCGTGACGTCCGTCACATCCGGTACGAATGTGAACTTCGATAGTCTCATCAAATTTTGCAACGGCTGCTTTCTTTGCAAGTCCGATTGCTTCTGCCGGATCATATAAAGTTGCTCTATCAATTGATTTTGCAGCTTCTAAATATTTCTTTCCTCTTTTCATTCTAAATAACCTCCTGTGGTATTATCGGGAGTGGTACCCTCCCACGTTTCCATTTAGTCCTCTACTTCGATTCCCATACTTCTTGCTGTTCCTGCGATCATGCTCATTGCAGCTTCAACAGATGCAGCATTTAAGTCTGGCATTTTCAGCTCAGCGATTTCCTGAAGCTTAGCTTTAGAAATCTTTGCAACTTTTGTCTTGTTTGGAGTTGCAGATGCACTCTTTAAGTTGCAGGCCTTTTTCAGCAGTACTGCTGCTGGAGGAGTTTTTGTAATGAAGCTGAAGCTTCTGTCTGCGTAAACAGTGATAACTACAGGAACGATTGTATCTCCCATATCTGCTGTTTTTGCATTAAACTGTTTTGTGAATTCCACAATATTCACACCATGCTGACCTAAAGCAGGTCCAACAGGTGGTGCCGGAGTTGCTTTGCCGGCAGGAATCTGCAATTTGATATATCCTTCTACTTTCTTTGCCATTTGAGGTTGCCTCCTTTAATTCATCTTCTTTACATCTGAAAAACTAATCTCGACCGGAGTCTCCCGGCCAAATAAATCCACATTAATCGTACAAATCTGTTTTCCGTGATCCATACGCTGGATAACACCGATGGTGTCCTTCCACACACCACCGATTACAACGACGGTATCGCCTTCATCGAAATCTACGACAATGTTGTCTGACTTGATTCCCAGTGGTCTCATTTCAGCGTCAGTGAGTGGTACCGGCTTAGATCCCGGTCCAACAAATCCGGTTACGCCTCTGGTATTTCTTACCACATACCAGGTATCATCATTCATGACCATATTGATAAGCACATATCCCGGGAACATTTTCTTCTGAACCTGCTTTTTCGCACCGTTCTTAAGCTCGACAACATCCTGCATCGGTACTCTGACTTCGAGTATCTGCTCTTCTAAATGCCGGTTCTCGATTGCCTTATCGATGTTCGCTTTGACCTTATTCTCATAACCTGAATAGGTATGAACTACATACCAGTGTGCCTCTGCCATAATCACCTATGCCTCCATTATAAATTCACTAGAAAATTCACACCGTACTGGATGATTGTATCCAGAAGTGTAATTATCAGACCAAGTACAACTGACACAATAACAACTGCTGTTGTCTGACGGGCAAGTGATTCTTTTGTAGGCCAAATGATCTTTTTGAATTCAGCCTTAAGACCGGCGAACCAGCTCTCTTTTACTGCTGTGTTCTTGTTTTCGGTTTCTCCCATTTTGTCACTTCCTTTTCTTTTTGCTCATTGTCACGCATTCACAAATTATTTTGTTTCTTTGTGTAATGTATGAGTCTTGCAGAATCTACAATACTTCTTTGTCTCCATTCTGTCTGGATGAGCTTTCTTGTCTTTTGTCATGTTGTAATTACGCTGCTTGCATTCTGTGCATGCTAATGTAATCTTTGTGCGCACAACTTCCACCTCCATTACTTTCTTTGTGTTTTCTATGCCTATTTTTAGGCATAAAAAAAAGACTTACTTCCAAGCTAGTCTATGATAGCACAAACCACATGGAGCGTCAACTCTTTTTTCACATTCTCTGTAAACTTGTAATCCAGTACATATATTACCACAAAATCTAGCGTTTTTGTAACATTTTTTGTATATCTTGTAGATGACTTTTTCTTATTTTTATGCTATATTAGATATGTATAAATGGATTTTACTATACCCCAGCATCAAGAAGATGCACATTTCATGGAAGAAAGGAGGGGGTTATTTATGGCATCTGCTATTCTTGATAATATGTATAACTATTATCTTACAACTTATGGCAAGTCTACCGTTTCCCGGTATGATTCCCACAAGAAGAGTGAGTTGCGCTCTGTTTACAATAATATTGTAAAAATCAATAAAGAATCCCCTCTTTACAAAATAAAAGATTCTGCTGATGCACAGAAGTTTGCTATCGATATCAAAGAGCATGCCCGTGATTTAAAAAATGTCATTGCTTCTTTATCCACCGGTGACAGTCTTGCAGAGGCTTTTCAGAAAAAAATTGCCGTCTCTGACCAGAATGATATCGTTGATGCAGATTATGTTGGAAACGGAGATTCCGGCGAGAATACCAACAGCTTTCAGATGGAAATTAAGAAGCTTGCTTCTCCGCAGTTAAACTACGGTAATTACTTAAAGGATGACCAGCTTGCTTTCAAACCAGGCAGTTATTCCTTTGATCTGAATACCAGCAGTGCTTCCTATGAGTTCCAGTTCAATGTAAATCCGGATGATACCAACCGGAGTGTCCAGGATAAGCTGGCAAAGCTTTTCAATACTGCCAGCATTGGCATTCATGCAGATGTTAAAGAAGATGACTCCGGCCACAGTGCCCTGGTCTTAACTTCCAGAAAGACCGGTCTTAAGGATGACGAAGATTTTCTGTTCCAGATTCTGCCGGGGACTTCCAACGAATCCATACAGGCAATGGATAAGCTTGGTATTAACAAGGTTACGGATGCAGCTTCCAATTCCGTTTTTCTGTTAAACGGTACGGAACACAGTTCCTATTCCAATACGTTTACCATCAACAATACTTTTGAAGTACACCTGAAAGCGGTCAGCCCGGAAGGCAGACCTGCTACCCTTGGTTTTAAAGCAAATGTGGATGCCGTTGCCGATAATATTCAGGAACTGGTGGATTCCTATAATTCCATGGTGGATACCGCTAATGAATACCGCGAGTCGCAGCCGACCAGCCAGAAGCTGCTTTCTGATATGAGCGGTGTTGCACAGCATTTTAAAAATGATTTTGAAGCCATCGGACTTATTATAAATTCTGATTCTACTATTTCCGTTGACCGGGATTTACTGGCGGACGCTGTCGAATCGGATGATGCCGCCGAGAGTTTCCATGTATTAAACCGCTTTAAGAATGCCTTAAGTGCAAAAGCCAACCAGGCTTCCTTAAATCCGATGCAGTACGTGGACAAAGTAATTGTTGCTTACAAGAACCCGGGCAAGAATTTTGCCACACCTTATATTACGTCTATGTACTCTGGTTTGATGCTGGATAAATATTTATAAGACCTGACTTTTACATGTGGGAAAAATCAGGTCTTATTTTTTTGCTGCCGGTGGCAGGTTATGTTCTTTATTTTGCGAAGCTGGTGCTTTGTGTATACAATTCATCCGGACAGATATCCTGACCTTCCGGCCATACAACAGTATATCCATCTGTTCTTACCCTTCTAAAGTAATCCGGGTTCTCCAATTTTCCATACCACGAGCCTTTTATATATGGTTTAACATCAAACCGCTTTCTTTCTCCATTATCAAATTCAACATCAAGAATATAACTTTCTTCCGCCCGAACGCTTGTAGCCGTTGGTCTAAGCATCTTCATATCCTCCTTGTTCTGTTCCATTATTTTAATGGAGCTATCCGGAAATAGCCTTCTCCCTCACTTAGCATTTTCCAATTGGCATATAATTCATCTTCATGGATTGTCATCCATGCCAATAGCATTTTTAACTGCCGATTAGGGAACTTGCCTTCCAATACTTCTCCATTCAGCGAAACTACAATTTCCTCTTCTCCATACAACGCATGAATATGTGGTTTACTATGTTTTCCACCTTTTTCACTCTGCATACGTACAATAATTCCATAAAACATTGATAATGCGGTCATTTCATTCTTCCTCCTATGCAATTTTTCACAGGAGTTTTCTAAAAAAATCCTGCTTTTTCTGTGAGTTTAAAGCATGAATTTTTCAAGAAATATAAGATGTGTTCATTGATTCTATGAAATGAGGCATTATACGGATTTCTTTTTGCATATTGCCAAAATTATGAAAAAATATGCTTCGTAGCTATTGTAACATAACCGTCGAAGCATATACAATACAAGTTTCTAAAAACACTGTAAAGCGTCTCTAATTTTTTTATAAATCCACTATCTTCTACTCCTCCCCAATCTTTTCCAATATAAACTTCAGACGTTTCCGATAGCTGCAGCAGTTCTTCACTTTCTCATAACCGTTCTTTGCTATCTGCTGCCGTTCTTCCTCATGGGTAAGATAGTAGCTGCACTTTTCTACCAGTTCTGCTTCAGATTCAAAGCAAGCCAAATCTTTTCCAATTTCAAAATAATCCGGTAATTCTGCCTGATAATTGGTCAGCAGGAATCCACCTGCACCAAGTACATCAAAAATCCGTAGAGGTAGCCCGCTCTTGATATTCGGAATCGTAAAATTAAGATTGATTTTCGAATAGCGGAATACCTTCGGCATCTCCGACCAATAATCTACTGAGCCGCAATTCTTTACCCGAAGCAAAGTATCTCCGCCTGTATTTGTATAAAGGTTTACCGGGAATTTAGCCACCAGTGCCAGCAATGCACGCTGCCTCTGCAAAGAAGCAGTTTTAAATCCAAGCACCGTTGTTGCAAATACCAGCCCCAGATCAGAAAAAGAATCCTTCGATTTCTTCAGTTCAAAATATTCCGATACACGCTCTAAGATATCCGCAGTCAACATCGGTTCGATTATATTGCCGCCGCTGATATTAAGCTGTGCCTCCATGACAGCATCAAAATAACCCCGCAAATATTCCGGGAACCTTGTTTCCAGTTCATCATAGCTGTTCTTCTCATATAAATTTCCCACAAAAGAAATCCCGCCTGCAAAATCCCGCACCGAATGTTTTGAGGCATTCCCACTATCTGTTTCTGCTAACTGCATTTTATCCATAGTATCCTGTGCAAATAGCTCATCCAGCCGGTTCGTATCCACTGCCAGCGGCAGATGCCAGATATGTTTTACGCCCATTCCCTTGAATTCCAGATAATTGGTCTTATCAAAGAGAAAGAAATAATTGCAGTCCAAGAATACATTCTTGTGATACATGCTAAGCAGCGGGCTGTCACAACTCCAGGATACATACTTTATCCCCATCTGCTGGCATACTCCGGAAATCACTGCGAAATAATTCACCGTAAAGACAAAGTCATAGTTCTTCTGCTGCAAGATGCCATGCAAACGTGCCGCAAACGATTCATCCTCATCATAGCTTTCCAGTTCCTGCTCAATTACATCCACCTGATGTTCCATGGATTGGAATGTTGCAATGATGTCTATGTAGTTGTAGGAATTCCAGCGGTAAACCAAAATATTCATGGGGTGGCTCCTTTTATTTTCATTGCCTTTTTATATTAATTAGTATATAACATTTTTTCTTCTTGTCCAAATCTTTTTGCTATGTTAAAATGTGAAAAAGCATATATTATACAATCTATATGGCACTTTCTATGTTGCAAAGGTTCGTTTCCTTGCAGAACAGATGCCTTTGGATGATGCCGTACAAAAGGCTCTCCGAAACGATAAAAAACGGCTCCTGCGTTACACAGGAGCTGTTTTTTATAATACATCTTCTATCATCTTCCGCATACGGTCTTCAAACCGGAAATCTTTCTTTACCCGCTCCAATCCATTTGCCGCAATGCACTTTCTTTCTTCCTCATGCTTAAGGTAATAATCTGTAAGATAATACAATTCTTCCAAATCACCATAAGTTATTATTTCTTCTCCTAATTTAAAATATTCCGCCAGTTCTTCCTGGAAATTCGAAAGAACAAAGCCTCCGCTTGCCAGAATATCAAGTATCCGAAGAGGAATTCCTGTCCGAATTGTCTTTAAGGAAATATTCAAATTGATGGCTGATGTTTTAAACACTTTGGGCATTACCGAATAATAATCTACATAAGATTTATGGCGAAGCTTATTTAAATGTGCATCACTGTCACCGGAATATAATGCCACATCAAAATGATTGGATAAAAGAGATAGTATTTCAAAACGTTCCCGTCTTGTAATTTCGCTGGCAAGGAGAAATTCCACTTCTCTTTTATTAACTGCTATATTTCCATTCCAGGCTTTCTGATATGCTGCATTCATTTTCCGTATCAGCTCGTCTGTCAAAAAGTCCGGCAGGAAATATCCACCGTATACCATCTTCTGGGCTGCCATAATTCCTTCCAGATATCCTTTTTCATAAGCATCCAGCGGTGCTGCATACTGCGGATATACCGTCTGGTACAGCTGCCCTACCAAAGATATTTCTGACTGATACTCTTTTCTATCCTGCTCTGATACAGCAATCGAAGAAAAAGTTTCTACGTCTGCCGCCAGTGGAAGATACTCCGCTGCAATACCATTTTTCTGGTATTCCAGCACCTGTCCCCGGTCAAAGAAATATGCTTTGGTATATGTATTTTTTAATGGTGTCAAATTGCGGATATGAATCGGAGAATCATAGACCCATGCGCGATAAGCAATATGATGCATTTCACATACTTCTGAAATGATTGGATTAAAGTTAATTGAAAACACAATATTATATTGCCCTGTTGCAAGCCGGCTCTCTAACTGCTCTGCAAATATTTCATCCTCTTCCCAGTCTTTCATCTGATAAAAAAAGGTATCATATTCAACTTCCAGTTTCCGCAATGCCCGCTCTACGCCTTTTCCCATAAAGGAATGCCACTGCCAGAATAATAATTTCATGTCTTACTCCACTTTCGCTTTTGCAACGTCTTGCAGATGTGTGAAAAATGGTATCATATCTTTTTCAAAAGCATCTGCCAGCTTTATATCATCCTTTTCCTGATAGGTCCTGCTAAAGGAAATAAAAAGTTCATTTGCTGCCGCCTTATCAATTATCTGCTCTGTCTCATTCAGATAATCCATTGTTCCGTTCAATACTTCAATTTCCCAGTTCATTCCCTTAATAATGCTAAGTAAGTACTCATCTGTATCCGGCTGGCGGTTTCCACGTAATTCCTCAACAACTGCTTTCATTGACTTTATCAGCTTCGGGCTATATTCCACCAATACTGCTAATGCTTCTTTTTCTTCTTTTCTATTATCTTCCATGATATCCACCCTGGCTCTCCATAAGCCATCCTTTCTGTTATATTAAAGTATATCGGTCAATCCGGCAGTTTTCGCAACAATTCCTACATCCCCGCTTCTTTCTGTACCATCATAACCTTTACATATTCTTCCCGCTTATCCCGCATAATTTCAAGCCCTTCTTTCAAGTGTTCAAGCTCAAATTTCTGTGTAATAAATTGTTCCGGATGTATGGTCTGCCTACCCAATCTGTCCAGTACATAGTGCCAGTCATCTTTTTCATTCTGTAAAAAAGAAGAATTCCAGCTTCCTTTTATCGTAAGCTGATTCCTGAGTATTTTCCAGTAAATTTCTTTCTTTAACATAATATCCGATGCCGGATTTCCTACCATCTGTACTGTTCCACCAGGTGCTGTATTGCCAATTGCGTCTGCAATTGTTTCATTCTTGCCCACACATTCAAAGAATACATCAACGCCTCTTCCTCCGGTCTGCTCCTGTAACCATTTCGAAACCTCCCGTGTTCTGCAATCACAATAATGTGTTTCGGAAATTCCAAGTGAATCTGCCATCCTCTTTTGAAATTCCTTATTGCCAATTACATAAATATCTCTGACTCCTGCATCCAGAAGAAACATACAAAGCAATAGTCCGATAGTTCCAAGACCGTATACTACCACCGTATTTTCTTTCATTACCCCGGATTTTCGCATTGCATGTACTGCGACTGCCATTGGTTCCAGCATTGCTGCGACCTCATAACTGACTTCTTCCGGCAATTCAATCAGATTCTCCTCCGGAACTGCTGCATATTCTGCAAATCCTCCATTGGTACGAGAGCCAAGATAGCTGTAGTGTCTGCACATTTCATACTGTTTCTTACGACATGATTCACATTCTCCGCAGGGAATCAATGGAAAAATACCAACCCGTTTTCCCATCCATTTTTTATCCGCTTTAAGTCCGGTCTCGATTACTGTTCCCGAAAATTCATGTCCCGGAATCAGCGGATAAGAATACGTTCCTGTCTTATAAATCCGTGGAATATCCGAGCCGCAAATACCGGCTGCCATAACCTTTACCAGAACTTCCCGTTCTTTTATTTCCGGAAGTGCTGTCTCTTCTAACCGCAAATCATCTATTCCATGCAATACATATGCCCTCATATTTACACTTCTCCTGTCATTCTTTGAAAACGCATCAAATCTTCTCTGGTGGTAATCTTAAAATTTCTTTCTTCTCCCGGTATCATTGCCATATCAAGTCCCTGCAAAATTGCCGGTCCTGTAGACCCATTGATACGGTATATTTTCTCCGGTAAAAGGTTCTTATTCGCCTGGTAATACTGCTCCAGATAAAAGAATTCCGGAGCCTGTCCTGCAAACAACCGGCTTCGTTCCAGCAAAGAATCTATATGCGTTCCATCTTTACTAAGATATATTGTATCTTTCATTGGAAGCACCGGCAGCACACCATCATGTCCTTCTATTGCCCGAAGACCTTCTTCCAAAAGCTGCGAAGACAGACCAGGTCTTGCCGCATCATGTACAACAACAACCGCATCGTCCGGGGCATATTTTCTGATATCATTCAACCCATTCCAGATAGATAACTGGCGGTTCTCACCCGGATTTGAAAATCCCTTTATCTTCTGTTGTATATCATATTTAAAACATGTTTTCCTAATATAATCCTGCCATTTTCCATCCGCCACAATTTGAACTGCATCGATTTGTTTCAGTTCCAAAAATGTTCTCATGCAATAGGAAAGCACCGGCATTCCATTTACTTCTATGTACTGTTTGGGAATATCTGCTCCCAGTCTTGTACCGGTTCCCCCTGATAGGAGTAATGCTACATTCATTAAAACTTCAGCTCCCTTACATCCTTTAAAATATCTGCGTAGGCTCTTCCTTTTCCAAACAAAAGTGTAGTTCCAAGCACAAATCCATCTATTCCTTTCGGCGCAAACTCCAGAATTTTATCTGCTCCACATGCACCATCCCAATATAATTCAAAACCCATTTCTTTCTTCAGTAATAATAACCGTTCTATCTTATGTCCCACATACGGCAGATACATCTGACCTGCATTTCCCGGATTCACAGACATAACCAGTACCTTATCCACAATACGCAGCATTTCCATGACTGTTTCCACGCTGGTACCAGGATTAATTGCAATTCCCGGTATCATTCCTGCATCAATCACCTTCTGCAAGGTAGTTGACGGATGGTATTCCGCTTCCGGATGAATATAAACCGTGTCACCCTCCCGAAGATTTGATAAAAACAACCCGATATTGTTATTCGGATGTTCTATCATCAGATGCACATCCAGCGGTTTTGTTGCTACGGATGCAATATATGCCATATCATTCAACGACATTGCATAATTCGGTACAAATCGTCCATCCATTATATCAATGTGAAAGGAATCTATCCCGGCATCTTCCAATTCTCTTACTTCCTTTTCCAGATTGCCATAATTGGCACACATCATGGATGCAGTTAACTTTATATTCATAGTCCCATCCCTTCCTATCTATTACTCCGGTTTGTGAATCAATGAAATACAATCCAGGTCTTTTACGCCCCAATTAATCACCTGCTGTGATATAATCTCAAAGCCACAGCGATATGCAAGATATGCAAAAATATCCTTGCTCATAAAACTTCTGCCATGCGGTGTATTTGCAAATGACGCTTTATAATCTGCCGTATAATTCAAGTGATGAATCAAAACCATCCCTCCCGGTACCAGGACACGATAAATATCCTTCAAGTATTCATAAATATCCATCATCTCAAAATGAACCATTGCATCATAGCAGAACAATGCCGTATATTTTCCTGTTTCCAGTTCACTTAAGTTATAACCATTATTACAGTAATATTCTATATTACTTTTTTCCTGAAATCTCTTCTTACAGATATCAATATTCTCCTGTAAAATATCTACCAGTGTAACCTTTTTCGATTTATCCACATAAAAAGGCACATGCCTGCCTCGCCCACAGGCAAGTTCTATTACATTCCCCAGATTAAGTTCTTTAAATTTTTCATAAAATGGAGAGCCATCTTTCCAGAATACATCCAGACATGCTTTCTCCTCCGCTTCATCAAAATAGGAATCCATTCCCTTTATATGAAAGAATGCGCAAAAATCTCTGTTTAAAGTTACAATGTCCTCTCCAAACTCTTTTGCCAGCGAACTAAACTCTAAAAATTGTCTGCCTGCATCCATTATCATTTTCTTTACTTCTTTTACCGCTTTCTCATCAATAATAGAAATAAAAAACGGAAGATTATAGCTGCATGCTTCCTGAAAGGAAACCACTTTCTTTCCATCTACTTCCTTTATCTTATCGTAGTTCTGGTCACAAAAAGCATAAACGATATCTCCCATACCATTCTTCTCTATAAATTCATAAAAAGCTGTTCCTCTGTATCCTGCTCCATATATAATTACTTTACTATCCATTCTGTACTTTCATCCTCTCCATCTGTATTTTTATAACATCTCGTTTAAACCATTGCTCAAAGCATGTACTTTTTTAGTATTAAATCAGCCTTATGTCTGTTAATCTCACCCTTGAACCATCATAATACAAAATACTTTCTTCTTTTATCCCCTCATGTACAAGCTGCTCTTTTACCATTTTGCAGACATCCTCATTTAAAATTCCAACATATACATAATCAAACTCTTTCTTTAATATGTCTTTTGGTGCTATTACACAATTGTCTCCTTCCTGCAGCTGTTCCCAATCCTGGTCTGCTATTCCAATAATTTTTGTATGCAATTCACGTTCTAATGCATTACTTACTGCCTGTCCATAATTTCCGGCTCCGTAAACAATTACTTTTTTATCTGCGAATTGCTGAAAGAAGGAATCGTTTTTTACACATTCGTCCGTTCTTTTCAATAGAAAAAGAAACTTCATATAAATGTGCACCTTTCTCTGCCACTGCAGATTTTCCCCGGTTTTGTCTGCAGTGTTCAAATCTTCAAACAAGCTCTTTAAGCTATCTGCTACGACTTCATTCCGCACCATGGACGCTGTCCTTTGTATGTAATGATACGGCCAAATATCCTTCATGTACAATGACTTTGCTTCAAACATTACATGATAGGTAAAATCTGCATCTTCTCCCATTGTAACACGATTATTGATTTTCCGATAGCACGACAGTAACAAAGACCGCTTTATCAACTTACATACCAGATTTGGCAACATTCCAAATTCAAAAAAATTTCCCCGATATAGCATCTTTGGAATGACTTCTTCCCTCAGCCTTCTTTCTTCATATCTTCCTTCCAAAAAATCATTCCGTCTGCTTATCTGCTTATGACCATACTCTTCTATCAGCCCATATGCTATAACGTCTGCTTCCTCTGTTCCATCCAGTATCTTCTCATACGTATTTTCATCAATCCAGTCATCTGCATCCACAAACGTCACATACTCACCGGTTGCTCTTTCAATACCTTCTTTTCTGGCACTTACCAGTCCGCCATTTTCCTTATGGATTACCTGAATTCGCTTATCTGACTTTTGATACTTTCTACAAATGGCAAGGCTTTGATCGCAGGAGCCATCATCTACCAGAATAATTTCAAGATTATCATAGGTCTGACGCATCACACTGCTGATACACTTATCCAGATACTCCTGCATATTATAGATTGGAATTATTACTGATATTTTATCACCATACATATTCTTGTTCCATTCTGCTTCTTACTTTTCGATATTCAAGCGTTGTCTTTTCTCTTGCTTTTCTTGCGCACTCGTCCAGCCAGCCCCCATTAAAATGATGAATGGATATGGTTCTATCTGTCAGCACAGCCTCTCCGCTCATATAATCATACGGATGAAAATATGCAGAAGAAAATACTGTCATTCCATTTATCCTCTGGGTTGTATTATCTGTATGCATTCCAAGGCCCAAGAACGGCTGTGTCTCATACACACCACAGGTTTCCATATTAAGGGTTCCATCCGGATAGCAAAATACAAGATTCTTTCTTGTTTCTAAAATTTTACCTATCATCGGATGATGCGGCACCGCACCGCTGCAGCCACCCATATTAATATTTCCCCACTTCTCAACACCACAAAAAGCGCCTTGATTTCTTAACTCATCCAGTGATTTTATCAATTCCACATCTGTATCCAGATAAAATCCACCCTGCTCATATAAAATATCAAGTCGGGCATAATCCGGTACAAATCCCCATTTCTGTGCCTTGTAAGCCTGACTCATATATAAGTTCTTATTTATGTCATAATTACTTTCATCCCAACGGATAATTTCATAATCCGGACAGAACCTGTGCCAGCTTTCCATACATTTCTTCAAATAATCAGGTATCTCTTTTCCGGAAAACCAGCAGTAATGAATCTTCTTTGGAATCTGCTTATTCGATGTAATTTCTTTCCATGGAAATTCTTCTTTTTCAACCTGTCCGGCTTCTTCTGCCTCTATTACCGGAAAAAGGATAGCTTCTCTTCCGTCCAGACCTTCCATTTCATCTAACATCTTTAATACCGGATTATAGTTGCTGTTAGTAACCAGTAAAATGCTGTCCTTTGGCATCTTTAAAAGGCCGTCCTTTGAACAGACTTCATAATGCTGTCCCTGAACCTCAATACCTTTCTGCTGTTTTCGTACATCCATATCCACATAGAACTGTAAATTATCTATTATATCATATTGTAGAAGATAGTCCGGAATAATCACTTTTCCAATCATGCCGGCTCCATATACAACAATTTTTTTATTCTGTTCTTTGATATACTTTGCCAGTTCTTCTCTGGACCCCTTCAAAAGATGAAGCATGATATTCTCCTCTATCTTCTCTATGCATTTTCAAATATGGATGTATGCTCTGCCTGCTGCCATAATATTTTATCAGCTTGCACATGATACAGCTCCATCAGTTCTTTTTTGATACTCTGCGCCAATTCCTTACTCAATACCGAGATTACAAGATAATCAAAATCAAGCTCCGGGATTTTATCCGCCGGAAGTATCTCATGCAGGCACCTCATATCTTTTCCTTCCGGTGCTTTATCCAGCCATGCTACTATGTTGCACCTGTCCTTTAAATAACGATAAAGAGCTTTGCTGCCTCCACCTGCACCATAAAGCACTACTTTCTTATTCAGCACTTCCGGGAAATCATATTTCCATTCTCCCATTGCCGCCATATCTATTCCATACAGCATACCAAGCGTATGTGATTCTACCTCAAGAATATATCTCCTGAGCTGCTTTAATAATGCATACTTTGTTTCCTGCTCATTGACCTTCTGAAATTCCTTTTGTAACCCCTGAAACAGATAATAGGTATTACAAAGCAGCTTTTCATCTGCACTTCTACACATGGAATCCTGCCAGATGATATAGTGATAAAAAGATTTTTTCAAAATATAGAGGCTTTCAATTCTCATTACATAAGAATACAATGTCAGACAATCTTCTCCATAAAATACTCTGGTATCTATTTCATCATAAATTTCTTTTAATATTTCACGTTGGAACAGTTTATTTACCAGTGTACAATATAATCCAAAATCAGACCACTTACCGTCCCACAGCATTGTCGAATAAATTTCTGCCGGAAGATTCTGATATAAGCCTTCTTCAAAGTGGTCACAGACTTCTATTGTATAACCGTCCTTTGAATAATCTCTGTAAATTCCGGAGGATACCAGCTTGCAGCCTGTCTCTTTGTAGATTTTCATCAATTCCGCATACATATCTTCTTCTATCCAGTCGTCACTGTCTACAAATCCTACGACTGCGGTAGTCGCTGCATTCACGCCCAGCTTACGGGCTTCAATCAATCCTTTGTTTTCCTGTGAAAGGATTCGGATTCTTTTGTCTTTCTTTGCATATGCCTCACAAATCTGTAAGGTTTTATCCTCTGAGCCATCATTTACCAGAAGCAGTTCAAAATTCGAATAGGTTTGTCCCAATATACTCTGCAGACACTTCTCTATCGTACGCTCTGCATTATACATCGGTACTATAATGCTTAATTCCTTGTTCATAGATTAATCTTCCTCTGCGAAATCATATAATGTCGGATGGTTTCCACAGCTTCCCCAGCTTATTTCATTATGGATACAATAATCACATAACGGAACCGCTTCCTTCATCAACCGGATTATCTCTCTTCCATCCAGTGAATCCAGCTCATAAATCCCCTGATTCGGAAGTGCTGTCTGAAACGCTTCATTAAACCGATTGATATACATCAAATTCGGGCATCTGGCAATCTGTCCATTCCAGATATTAATACAGCCGTTTGATATACATTCCTTTTCATATTTACTATCCGGTATCAGTGAAAGTGGTTTGATAAATTTCGTCTTTGATTCATAAGGCCGAAGGATATATGCCACATCATGTTCCTCTAAAATGTCCTTAATTCTGTTTATCATACTGTGTGTCGGCTTATATTCGGAGATGCTGATTACAATCCGGTTCTCATATATTGCCTTCCATACTTCCTGACTTAATTTCGGAATCAATAAACCATTCGTTACAATCTGAATCATCGTATCTGGCAGAATTTTTCTCGTTTCTTCAATATAAGAAATAATATCCGGGTTCAAAAAAGGTTCTCCGCCCATCAGAAAGAACTTGATAATATGGGAAAACTTATCCTTTAATTTTCTGATATCATTGATTCTGCTTTCCCTGTCCGGCAGTTCTTTTTTGAATATCGGAGAATAATGGGCACATCCTCTGCAATTTAAATTGCAATAATCTACTACATGTATCTCCGCCTGAGAAAGCACCAAGTCTCCCCAGGTCTTGCAGTTCACACAATAGTCGAGAAGAAATTTTCCGGTCTTTTTCTGTTTTACACTGGTAAACCAGTAAACCTTTTTATAGCCACTCTTTTTTGCCTGTTCATATATCTCTGCCACAAATTCTGTCTTATCCACTGTAATAACCAGCACTTCTGTATCCTTATGAATTTCCTGTTCCGTTAATATTGGATATCCACAAAATTCACCTGTCTGATTCTTATCAATAAAACCTGTCAAACTTTCATCTGTAGTATGATTCTGTCCAAACTTCTCTACCGCCAGCCTTCCATGTGTACCGGCTCCCCAGAAAATGTATTTCTTTACTGCCCGTTCCATCTATAACCCTTCCTTTAGTTTGTAAGCGGAAATTCTATTACATGGCATTTCTTTATCCCAAGTCCCTGCAGAGTCTTTATAAAATCATAAACATGCATGGCACTTGCAGCAATAAAAATTTGATATTCTGCACTCATTTCTTTCATTTTTTCTAAAGAAATGATTCTTTTTTCATTCAAAAAAGTTCCCTGTAATGTTGCATTTCTATCCGCATAAAAAGCTATCTTATCCTCATATCGTTCATATGCATTTCTCCCATATGCTCCTGCACCGTATATCACAATCTTCCGGTCTGATTCTTCTTTTACATCCATGCCTATTTCCGGTATCTGTTTTGCAAATATATCCTTTATCTTCGCATCCGCCATTCCATTCCATGCAAATTCATAATAAAGACAGCATAATAATGCCTTTTCTCCCTCAAGTTCTTCTAACAATTCCTTCAGATATTCTTTATGCAGCCGTAAAAGCTGTTGTTGTATTTCTGCTTTTCTTTTTTCTGTCAGGCTTCCGCCATGTCTCCGATAACGGTAACACACTTCGTCTATATAGCCTATTTTATGATACTTAAAAAGAATTCGTAACCAGTAGTCATAATCTTCTACCAGAAACTTTGACTTATTATAACATCCAATCTGTTCTGCCACTTCCCGCCGGTATAAAAAACATGCTCCCACATAATTATTAATCAGCATTTTCTTTTCATCATATTCTTCCGTCTGCCCAAGTACTTTGTCATACTCATCCACAATATCACATTTTGTACATACAAAAGGAACATCGGGATTCTGCTTAAGATATGTCAGCATTTTTTCCAATGCATCCGGCTGATACGCATTATCATCGGATGTCCATGTAAAATATTCACCTTTCGCTTCCCGGAATCCTATATTCAATGACTCTGGAAGCTTTTTGATTTGTATAATTAAATATGGTTCTGATTCTGGTGTCTTTCTTTCTATAGAAATCTATAATCTCCTGTGTACTGTCTGTAGAGCAGTCATTTACAACAATCAGTTCCCAGTCTGTATAGGTCTGTCCCAGAATACTCTCTATTGACTGTTTTAAATATTTCTCTCCGTTATAAGTCGGTAAAACTATTGATATCTCCGGCACTTCATCCTCCAAATTCTTTCAGCAAACACTCAACGATTCTCTCTGATGCATGGCCATCTCCATATGGATTCTTCGCCTGACTCATTTTCTCATACATCGCTTTGTCCCACAAAAGCTGTTCTGCTTCCTTTATGATGCATGCTTCATCTGTTCCTACCAGTTTTAAGATTCCTGCTTCCACACCTTCCGGGCGTTCTGTGGTGTCCCGCATAACCAGTACCGGAATTCCCAGTGCCGGTGCCTCCTCCTGGATTCCGCCACTGTCTGTAAGAATCAGATAGCTCTGCTTCATGTAATTGTGAAAATCCATTACATCTAACGGCTCTACCATGCGAATTCTGTCGCAACCTGCAAACACTTCTTCTGCAATCTTTCTTACCTGCGGATTCTTATGTATAGGATAGATTACTTTTACATCTGGGTTATTCTCTATTATTTTCCTGACTGCCGCAAACATATGATACATCGGTTCCCCAATATTCTCCCTCCGATGCGCCGTCAGAAGTATAAAACGGCTGTCCTTGCACCATTCCAGATCACTGCTGTAATAAGACTCCCGGATGGTATCTTTTAATGCGTCGATTGCTGTATTTCCAGTTACATAAATATGCGCCGCATTCTTTCCTTCGTTCAGAAGCTGCTGTTGTGCCAGCTTCGTTGGTGCAAAATAAATATCCGAAATCATATCTATACTCTGTCTGTTAAATTCCTCCGGAAATGGAGACTGCAATCGATAAGTTCGCAATCCCGCTTCCACATGTCCGATTGGAATATGCTGATAAAATGCACAGACAGCAGCAATATAAGAGCTTGTAGTATCCCCATGAACCAAAACCACATCCGGTTTCTCCTTTTCATATATTTCCTGCAGTCCCGTCATAATCCTTGCAGATACTCCGGCCAGTGTCTGGCGTTCCGTCATAACATGCAGATTATAATCACTCTTTATGTCAAATGTTTCCATTACCTGATTCAGCATTTCCTCATGTTGTCCTGTAAGGCAGGCCCTGCATATAATATTTGATTTTTCTTTGAGTTTTTTAATTACCGGACACATTTTAATTGCTTCCGGTCTGGTTCCAAATACTACCAATACTTTCATTTTACTTTTCCTATCCATGCAGTAAATAAATCCGATTCTTTTACTTCGTCATATTGTAAACCATGTCTGACTTCAACCGTCCGGCAATACTGTTCCATAAGTTCTTTTAATCTATTTTCATTCGGCCAGTGTTCCCATTCCCCGATTTCAAGCATTCCATAATTCTCATCATTTTTGTCAATTACAATAATATATCCACCACTTTGTGTTACCCGTACCATCTCTCTTATAGCACTTTCAAAATCCACTGCATGTTCTAATGCTTCACAAGTATATGTCACTGCAAAAGTCTTATCCTCATATGGAATATGTGTCAAGGTTCCTTCCCTGCATTCTACTGAATATCCTTTCAATACATCCATTACTCTCGTTGAAATATCTACTCCAAAATATGTACAATCCGGTACTTCTTCCAAAAGGTTCTTAATATAACGCCCTTTGCCGCATCCAACATCCAAAATCTTTGCACTACTTCCAGCTTTGCTTACTCTTTCCCGAATGATACAATATCTTTCATCCTCTTTTGCAATTGTTTCAATAAAACAATCTGCTTCTAGCTGAAAAGAAAGACAATTGCGATAATATAGTGCATCTAAAAAATATTTATTTGCCCAGCTTATCTCTTCCAATGGGAAATAGTTATTCATCTCCTTTTCATTATCTTCCGATAAATAACTTCCATACCATCCCCCGGTCTCATTTTGTAATCTACAGGCATACTGAAAAGTCTTTTCTCCATGTTCAAAATCACCCAATTTATACCAGATGACTGCCATCTGAAACATTCCGGTAGAACATGTCCAATCAACATTATAATATGCTGAAATTGCACCAGATTTCTTCTGATATGTCTCCATCTGTTTCATGGCAGACCTAGCCAAATCTTCTTCTCCTAAATCCACCAATGCCTCTATCACATAAGAATAAAAGTGTGATAACAGACTGAAATTTAATATTTTATCCAGATAATTTTCTTTATAATAGTTCAAAATCAGTTGGGCTTTCTCTGAATATTCTTCTTTATGGTATAATTTCCCCGCCTCAATCAAAGGACTCAGGCAATACAAATGAATTAATTCCGAACACATGGATTCATCATTTCCCCAACATTCCTTGTCCGGCGTAACAAGCTGCCCCTCCGCTGTCATGCAGCTTAATATCCAGTCTATGCCTCTTTGAATCGCATCATCTATGGTATCTGTATTTTTATACAGTTCTCTCGCAGCAATCAAACCTTTTAATATCTGCGCCGTATCAAAGATATATGGTGCTCTGTCATCCATATCATACCAGGAGCCATCTTTTTTTTGTACCTGCAAAAGCCACTCTGCATAATTTAATGCCAGCACCCGGTACCCCCAACGTAACAAAGTCGGTATATAGTAGCCGGTCACTTCCGGATATTCCTTTCTTCGTTCTGATGTACACATAATTGCATGACCGTCTATGGAATGATTTTTTATCCACTCTATCGCATGCTCATATACTTCTATGCAATTAAATCTATTCTGTATTTTTTCTTTTGTTTTCTGCATCTGAATATAATTTAAAGATATATATGAATGAATTCCGCAGTCTTCCAACTGCATACTAATCTCATAATAAAACTTTTCAGATGTTGTAATTACAATTTGATAAGAAGCACAGTCTTTCTCCTTCTCAGGAAAATAGTATACCGGAATTTCTGAAATATCTGTCCCCATCTTGCTCTTATCATTGTCTACGATAAATGCAACTTTATCTTTTCCTATTATGCGAACAGCATTTGCTGCATTCGCCCCTGCTCCAAATAAAACGTATGATTTCATGTTACTCCTTATTTCTCTTTTTCAAAAACATTTCCATAATAGATGCTCTCTCTATTATTTCTGCCGTTTCTTCTATTTTCGTCTCATGTTCTTCAATTCTTCTGATTATTTCTGCTATCTCATATCGTAATCCATCCCCTACATAGGGTTCTTCATAAACATCTACCACAGAAGCATCTTCATAATGCACTTCAATATGCTGTGTTTTCCACCACGGTGCAGCAACCAGAATATAGCCTTCTGTTCCAGATAATAACAGTCTCCCTTCTGACTTTACGCCCAAACCACAGGTAATATCTGCTAATGCACTTTCATATATAAAAGACACTCTGGTAAATAAATCTATCCCTTTTTCAGAAAAAAGGGAATCTATTCTTATCTCTGAGGGATTATTTCCCAACAGCTGCAAAACCGGAAGTAATCCATAACTCCCCAGTTCTGTAAAGCTTCCACCATATAACGTATCATTTAATTCCCTAGTATGTCTCTTTTCCAGCTTGGTAAAACAGGCTTCCACATTGCAAAGCGTTCCGATTGTTCCACCTGCTACAAGTTTTAGAACCATTTGATACCCCGGGCAATAGAGTGTTTTAATCCCTTCTAACAAAATAAGATTTCTTTCTTCTGCCAGTCTGCACAATTTCTCCGCTTCAGCCTTCTTTAAAACCATTGGCTTCTCGCTGATAACATGTTTGTCCTTTTGCAATGCCTTTTGTATATATCCATAATGCGTCTCATGCGGAGATGCAACATATACAATATCCGACATCAGGAAAAACAACATTAAGTCATCTGTACTTTGAACATTCCACTGTTGCTCAAACTTCTGTGCACTTTCCCTTTTTGGATTGTAAACAATTGTCACTTCTGCCGCCTTAACTTCCCTTGCTTCTGCCAAAAAGCGGGCAGCAATTCTTCCTGTGCCAATTATTCCAATTCGATACACAGTTCCATTATCCTTTTCTATTTTCTTCTCTTCCTTATCTTTCATTTTCTTTACTATGTATTTGTTTTGCCAATAACATGTCATCTACGCAATCAATCTCTGTCCATTTGTAGTCACTGATATCTTCAAATTCTAGATTAAAGTCATCATCAAATATCATCTGCACCAATGCATTCTCATACCATTGATCATACATTTCCATTCCAACCATTTTTTCGATTTGATTTTTCACCTTTAATGCAGACTGTTTATCCAACTTTGTTACTCCGGCATATTCTCCAAAGTATTCATCGAGATTTTTGCTCATAACAAGCACTGACTTTTCCAGTACCTGAACATTATAATCCCCATTATTCTTTATGGACTGGTCCACCAGGACATATGGCCGGTCTGCTGTTGCGCAGACCACATCATGTACTAATTTTTTTTCCATGACGATATCTCCATTTATAATTGTTACTTCTTCATCCATATAATCTCTTGCAAACCACAAAGATGCTATGGAATTTGTTATTCCATAAAATGGATTCACAATAAAAGTAATATTCCTTTTATCCGCCAATCTCTTTTTAATTTCATCTGCCATAAATCCTACTACTACTACAAAATGAGCATTTTCATCCTTTTCCTCGATTAATGCAATCATTCGTTCTAATACCGTAGTATCCTTATCCAGTTTATACATTGATTTCGGCATTTTCAGCGTTAAAGGCTGTAACCGATTTCCTTTTCCTGCAATTAGAAATATATATGTCATTGCTTTATCTCCTATCTACCATAACAGTAATCCGCAACGGGTCATTTTATCTTTTGGTGGAAATGTAATGAAAAATTTATATTTTTCCATACTTTTTAATATATTTATTCCAGTTGCCTCTACCGGAGATCTTGCCATATATGGATTATTGCATCGTTCCGCTCCACAACCGTTTTTACACAACTTGCATCCGCCCCCAATAAAGGAAATACAAGTTGCATTATTATGATTCCACATATACTTTTCCATTTGCAAAAGTGCCTTATGAAGTAAAAGTGATGATTCATTTCTGATATCTGCATAAGTATCTTTATCAAACGGAACTTTTACATATACTACCGCACAATAATCAAACTCCTGAAACATCTTCGGATAATCAATATCCGGCAGCTTCGGCGGACATTTCCAATTAGAATTATATCTGCCGCAATAATAACAGTTCATTTTCACTCTTTCTTCAAAAACCAAATCCGCTACATCTATTAGAAATCCATCTAAATATGTAGTATTCAGTTCTGTTTTTGCATCCAGAAGAGCATTCTTTAAAATATCATTTTTTTCCATGGCTACACCCTACTCTTTTCATCCATCAAATAATGGATAACCTCTTCTAAATATGGATAATCCGGCTTTCCATAACAGGTCTCCAAAATTTTTTTTCGTTCTTCCCAATTTTTTTCTACCTGACATTCTGCCATCTTTTCTGTCAATGAATCCTTCGCAGTCACCACCGGTCCCAATTTTTCTATTTCTGGATAAAACCAATCCTCTACAGGTTCTCTTACTGTCAGCAATGCCAATGGTACTGTATTATTTAAATAAGCCGCTTCCATTGCTGCACCTGATTTTGCATCTGCCAAAATATAATCTGCCATTGCAACCGCAGTTTCAATATCACAATCTGCCGGCAATATAACATCTGAAAACTCTGAAATTTTCCTTCTTTCTAGATTTTTATCTGCATCCCTTTCTAATACATGATGCATTTTTGTTACAATAAAGTAAGTCTTCCTTAACTGCTTAATCTCATCTCCAAATTGCATAACCCCACAGTCTTCATCCCAAGTTGGAAAGTATAGCAAAACTTTCCTTGAAGCATTTATACCATATGCATTTCTCGCTGTTTTCTGATCCGGCAATTTATGTCCAAAATGTTTTGGAAATCCACCAGATATTAATTTTGTACTTCCGGACACTTTCTGTAATTTTTTCCGCTGAAATTCTCCCTGTATAACGCATGCCTGAAATCCTCTCGTTGTCCTTTCAGAAAATGCATAACTGTTTCTTATCAGTCCATAGCCATAATTAATATGTACCCGGTATGTTTCTTTCCCATATTTACGCAAATTTTCTGCATCCTGTGTTGTCATGGCAATCTGTGCATTTGGATTACAGATTGTTTTATATTTATAGCCCAGTTCATTCAGAATCTTTATTGCTTCTTCATAATCAAACCACTTTCCGCTTACATTCTTCCGATTATTCTCTGCTACAAACACCGCATTCGCTCCATTTTTACGAAACAGCTTATAATACGGTGCAAAATGATATATTTCAAATGAATCCACCAGATAAAATTCAACATTCAAATAATTTGTCTCAATATATTTTTCCCAGTAACGATGTGGATTCTCTGCAAAGTCTGGCGGATAAGTCTGATAATCTGCATATTCATATTTCAGAAAATCCTCCATATGATTCGGTCTCCAAAACTCTTTGCCCTCAAACATGCATTTTTTCAGTGGAAACAACGTTTCTTTCTCTATCCAATTATGATTGTGTTTTTTCTTAACCACATCCATATTGTCTATTCCAAAATATATTTTATCGGAATATTCTTTGGTATAAAGTCCTTTTTCTTTTTCTTCTTTAATAAAATAATACTTTTCCCGCTCACTAAATGCTTTCTCCGAAAACCTATCCATTATCTTATTTACATAACTGGTAAACGCTTCAAAAGAAGCATCTTCTTCCATATAATCATACGCAAAAAAATCAACTGCCAGACGGTCTAACGCATTGCTTCCCCGTGAAATCTGTATCATGTTATGATACACAAACAAAATATACTGATTCGCATATTTTTGGGTACACATATCTACCCATTTCTGCATATCTGGATTTGACTCATCACAGATACAAACCGGAAACTTCTCCTTCGCCAACCGAAAGAATTCATCATATTCTTCTCTTATCAGTCCAAAATCAATATCATCATCCCATGGTATGAATCCCTGGCATCTATATTCGCCCAATAAGTTTCCAGCAATCAGAAACGGATGAATGGATTCTGGCAGGTATTTTTCTATAAAATTCTGCGCAAACTGTACGACTGCCAACTGTCTCTCTCTTACATATCCCTCTGCCTGTTTTACATCTGCCACATCCGTATGCCGGCATACATATTCTACCTTTTCTTCTAAACGGTCACATTTTTCCTTATAAAACTGCACCTTGAGTAAATTTAAATTTACCGATTCTGATAAATACGCTCTCAATTTTGTAGAATCAGGAAACTGTTCCTTTGCATATTGAAACTCTTCATAAGTCAAATAATGATAAATCTGTGCTCTATATAACTGCTGTTCTACTTCCTTTAAATTTATTTCATTTAGCATGCATAAAATAATATAATCAGAAGCTATCGCTTCCAATTCGTCAAAGCTTATAATCGCTTTATTATCGTATGTCTCTCCACGCTTTGATAACCAGTTATCACAAAAGCAAAAAACTGCTTTCTGCCCTAACTGTTTATAAATTGCACGCCCTATTTTGCCACAGCCAAATATAATATATTCTTTCATCTGTATTTCACATTCCTTTGATAACCCTTACATAATCTTCTAATGTAAATATCGCATTTTCCTGAATGGAATCTTTCTGATTACAAATCATCTTTTCTTCCAGTTCGTCTTTATCTTCCTCTGATATTTTCCATTCATAACTTCTGATTTCAGATATATCTGTCCATACTGCAAATGTATTATTGTATCGATTCATATAATAAGCTTTTCCATCTGATAGATTCTTAAATATGCCATAGCAGTACCAATAGTTTTCCTGTTTATTATCCCTTTTCTTTTCATTAATCGCAAACTCTTTTATTTCTCCGGTCAAAACATTCCAACGATATATTTCTTTTTGTTCTGTCCGGTCTATCAGAATCTCCTCTCCCCATCTTCCTACAAATCTTCCATACTGCTCGAGGTTTCCATACTGCTTTATAATTTTACCGTTTTTCCAATTAACTTTTATGACCTTGTTCTTCCTGTATCCTCCAAAATACAATTCATCATTATATGCCTCTATTGTACAATATTCTTCTTCCTTATCCGGTATATCTCCCAATTGAATCGTATCATTTCTGGTATCCAATATAAAAAATTGATTCCCAGGCGTAAGTACTCCAGCATACTTTTCATTTCCCAGATAACAAATATCATTTATATATTGTATCTCTTCTGACTGTGACAATTCCAGCCCTTTTACTATGCATTCTTTTTCCAAGTCAATTTTGACAAGTGGCTGGCTTGTCTGTAGCGGTTTGCCATAAACATATCGTCCTTCTCCAAAGACGGTTTCCAGCTTCATTCCCTTAACATCCATCGTATGAATTCTACCCGTTTCGGTTTCATAGACAATGCAAGTTAATGCATTATATGGAAATAAAAATATTTTCTTTTTTCCAATACTTTATTGCTGTAAACAATATTTTTTCCATCATCGGCAGTTCCGGAACAGACAATATATACTTCATCTCTTCTGTTTTCATATCAAACCGAAAAAGAGCATTTAATTTTCCATGAAACACCCATACTTCGTTTTCTGCTATGCACATATCAAATCCCCAGACCGGAGCCGGGCTTCTTTCTATCATCATCAGATATTTTTCCTTCCTAAACATCAAAAACTAGCCTCTTTGTGCTGACGGCTAGTTTTATACCTATTCTCCCGTTATCTGCTGCCTCCATGCATCATCTCATCTCATCCTGAATATTTATAATATCCCTATACTTTATATCGGCTGTTCTGACTGATTCTTTACCATTTTCCTCCTGCACAATTTTACACAATCTCACTGTTCAGAATCATAACCGGCTTTCCGCCCTGTGCCATTCGCTGGGCTGCTTCGCCAGACACTCCGTAATATGCTGTACTTATCTTTTCTGCCACTTCAAGCTCATGGTCTGTTTCTATCCGTTCACTGTTCTTTAATTTCTTCTGTTCCATCTGAACCATATCCCAGTATCTTTTTACACTTCCGATTGTATCTGTATTTTGTTTTCCGGCATACCACAATACAGCAAAATCTTCCTGTTCTTCTTCCAGACATTCTATAATGCTTTTCAGCTTCAATATTGCCTGTTTTTCATTCTCAACAAACATTCCAAAACTTGTAACAAAAAGAAGGACTTTCTTATCACTTCCATCTGCCCTGCATACTATCTTTTTCCAGTTATCCGGTATTTCCACTATTTCATCCGCTTTTTCATCCCGGAAATACTCTTCCTTTGCCACAATCTTCTTCTGCCAGATTCCTTTGGTCTCTTCTCCGGCAAATTCACACAATTTTTCAATATAACGCTGCCGCATGCTTTCCGACTGCACACAGACTTCATCTGCATAAATCACGCCAGGCATATTGCAGTAATACTGCAGATTATAAAATGCTCTTTCATCCTCCCGTGCAAAATCATCTTCCTTAAAGTATGGAATGTATACTAATTTCTTTGTATATTGCTGCAAATTGCTGCTGAAGAAAAATGGCTTCACACTAACCGCCATATTATAGGAATCATAAGGAGTCTCCATAATTATTTCATCCGGCTGATGCAATGTGAAATCAAAGTCCTCCTCTGCAATACAATGCACATCTTCCGGGTAATTTCCATCTTCCTGAAGCCGTACAAAGTTTCCCAAATAATCTTTTTCATAACATTTCATCGGAATGACATAGACATCGCAGTCCGGTTCGTTGCATTTTTCCTGATAAATATGCTTCATCTTATCCCAATACTTTGCTTTATACGGGAGCAATACAACCTCTTTACGGCTTAATACTTCTTCCTGAAGTCTTTGTGCTGCTTTCTCATAAAGACTTTCCAGTTGAGATACACTTTTCTCTATGATGCTTTCTTCTTCCCCTGCATTCAACAACTGGTGCATCTGGTAAATCTCTTCACACCACTGTTCTAAAGCAGTTACAACTTCAAGTCCCTCTCCTTTTACCTGTTCTACCAGTGTACCCAGCTCTATTGCCCGCTGCTGTGCCAGTTCTAGGTACGAAATCAACTCTACATTTTTTCCATTTTTCTGTGCTTTGGAAATCTCATGCAAAGAAGTCCTCAATCCTTCTAACTGCAACGGCAGAATCCCTCGATAACTTCTGTCTTCCTCTGTTTTCTTTCGTTCTAACTGCTTTTTATCAAAATAGAATCCCGGAATCGGAAAATCAAGGCATGCCTGAAGCTGTTTTCTCTGGGTTCCAAAAAATGGATAATCATGCCCTGCAAGTCCTCTGACAGAATGCATATAATCTCCGTAAGTCTTTTTCAAAATAGAATCATATCCCATTGGCACCGGCACTGTTATATCTTCAAAAGGAACACGGATACTTTCTTTAAAATACTTTTTGAAGAACTGTGCAGATTCCATTTTTTCTATTCCAAAAGGCATCATCTGCGTGACATTTTCTGCTTCTGATTCTTTTACTCCTGCAAATAGTTTTTCTACCCTTTCATATAAAAGGACTTTCAACTCATGTAATGTGCTGTACTCTGGAATCTCTGTTTCACATATCGATGCAACTCTCTGCAGATTTTCCCCAAGCGTTTTTTCATCCATTTTTTCCAGTTCATCTGCAACCGCAAGTACATATTTTGCAAAACTGCACCGCTCCGATTCCTTCTCATCATCTGCATGCACATAATCCAAGACAAAAACATCAATTCCTGCAATATAAGGAAATCCATTATATTTTTCCAAATGTTCCTCTTCAAAGCAAATCCTTGAAATGCTACCACTCTTGCCATAAAAGACCAGAAATTCTCATGATTTCGAAATGTAGTAACCTCAAATCCATCCGGCAGTTCTTCCTTTGCCACTTTGCAGAATTTCTCATAATCTTTTCTTAACATCATGATATCCATATCATCATCCCACGGAATAAAACCATGATGGCGGATTGCACCAAGCAGCGTTCCATAAGCCGCAAAATATTTTATATGATGTTTGCTACAGATTCTGTCTACTTCCTGCAATACGATAAGCTCTGCTGCCCATGCCCGTTTACCCAATGTAGGAATATAGAATCCATCCCGTATTTCGTCTTCTAAAAATTTACTGTCCATCATCTTCTCTTCATTTTCCATCTTATTATCTGCTGTCTGCCTGCTTTTCCTGTTCTAATGTATAAGCTTCCACAAATTCACATAACTTTCGATAGTTCTCTTTCTCATCTACCGCAAAAATTTCCTCTGCTTTTTGATGACATGCTTCTTTCCTCTTCTCCATAAAGGCTTCATCTTCACAGTATTGATGCACCAGACTTATCATTGAATCAGTCGAATCACAGGCGAATGTTTCCCCAACATTTACCTGCACATCACAGTTGTCCAGTGTTACCACCGGGATTTCCTGTAAGATTGCATACATGGCTCCGGTACCACCGCCCTGTCTCGGCGGATTTAAGAACAAGTCTCCTATGGTCATGGTTTTCTGCAATTCTTCGGTATATCCAAGAAAATAAACACGCCTCCGGTATGCTTCTGCTATCCGTTTTTCCAGTGCCCCGCAATTTCCAATGACTGCAATTACTGCTTTAGGGTTTTCCTCTAACATCACATAAATCTTCTTAAGAAAATCCTCTGTCACTTCCTGCTCCAGCCGGTTTCCTACCAGTAAAATCACGAATCTATCTTCTGCAATCCCATAATTTTCTCTCTTCTCTTTTTCGACAACCACTGCATTTCCCACAATGGAATGTTTTACTTCTACAAACTGCTGATAAGGTTTCAGCCAGTTCTGATATCGTTGTTCTTCCTCCAAGGTATAATCCGAAGCCAATACGATAATCGGTGCATTGGTTACCGGAATTGTCCTAACACACCCCCGGGTAACTACCGTTGTAAACTCCCGGCATAAATCTGCAAGAAATGTTTCTTCTCCAACCTCCAATACCCATTCCGGTGCTTCTCTGTAAATAAGTTCTGCTGTATCCTCTAAATTTTTCTCAAAATTATCATTTTCAATCCGCGCATTGTAGCCTTCTATCCGGCCATTTTCTACATTGCATTTAAAATAACCCTGCCGCTCCATGAAGTTATTCCAGATACATTGTTTGTACCACATAATTCCACTATTCTCATTTGGCATAAAGCCAACATATACTTTGACTTCATAACCAAACGCTTCTAAATATTCTTTTGTCTGTAAAATAATTCGTGTAGGTGCATGCTGCCTGCCAACTAACTGGTTTAAAATAATAACTACTTTCTTTTGTCTTTTTGCCAATGGAATATAGGAAAAAGTCTTTTTCTTTTCTTCCCGGATTTTGTCCATAATGGAATTATAGATTCTATCATTTCTCCTGTATTCATCCTTTTCATCCACAGCCAGTCCATTTGTAAAAATAGTTCTCTGAAGCTGATGCATCAATTCTGCTCTTTGCCATAGCGTAAAAGTCTCATGATTCATCAACACTTCGATAAACGGAATTACTTTTTCGTCCCTTAAAACAGCCAATAGTGTCGACCAGATATAGATAAGAACCGTATCCGGAAGATTTTTAAGAGACTGTTCTATAATCTGCAAAACATCCCCCTGTTGTTTTTTTCCTCTAATAAGTCATAACTTTCTTTCAGTTCATGCAGCGTTCCTTCTTCATATTCCCCTGTTGCATCCAGCTGCCCCAGTCCTCTTTGTAAAATCCCAAAAAACTGTTCCATATATTTTCTTTTCGTCCTGCGACGTTTTCTCCTTATTCTAACCTTGTTTCTTTCCACCGATTTCGTTACAATAGTTATAGTTATTATACTCTATATCCAAGGAAGAGGAAAGTTTATCATGAAAATACTATTCTATCGTTATGGAAGCATTTGCGAACCGGATATTATTGAAGCCATGAAGCATTTAGGGCATGAAATATTTTGTATCAACCTTGAAATTACCGATAAAAATATTCCCGCACAGACAGTTATCAAACATGTTTCTGATGCACTGTTAGAGTCTTCTTTTGACGGTGTTTTCTCGATAAATTTTTATCCTGTTTTATCGGAAATCTGTAATATTATGAAGATTCCTTATATCTGCTGGACCGTAGACAGTCCTGTTATGGAATTATATTCTGATTCCTATTCGAATGAATGGAACCGTATTTTTCTTTTTGATTCCATGCAATATCAGGACTTTGCTCCATATAACCCAACTCACACTTTTTTTCTGCCGCTGGCAACCAATGTAAGCCATTGGATTTCCGTTCTTGCTCATGCTAATCCGGACTCCTTTAAAAGTGATATTTCCTTTGTGGGCTCCCTTTATACAGAGAAATGTCCTTATGATGCCATAAAGAATCCTTCCCCTTATCTCGAAGGATATTTAAACGGAATAATGGATGCGCAGGAACAAATTTATGGTGCATTTCTTTTAAATGAACTGCTGCCGGATTCTATTGTCAAAGAATTTATCGACTGTATGCCGGATTATTATATTCCGCCGGAAAAAGCCAGACGGGTTGACCGGGATATCATTGCACAGCAGTACCTTGGCATGAAGGTAACTGCCAATGAGCGGAAGCACCTTTTGTCCCTTCTTGGCTCCCATTTTTCAGTAGACTTATACACCGGAAGTGATGCAGACGCTCTTCCTGTCCACAATCGTGGACGGGTTAAGACTTTAACAGAAATGCCTCAGGTCTTTGCCCACAGCAAAATTAATCTGAATATGACCTGCAAATCCATCCGGAACGGTATTCCCCTTCGTGTCTTTGATGTTCTTGGATGTGGCGGCTTTTTACTGACGAATTATCAGAATGATTTAAGCGAATGTTTTACCATTGGAGAAGATTTAGACATCTATACCAGTCCTGATGACCTTCTGTCTAAATGTGAATACTATCTTTCCCACGAAAAAGAACGGAAAGAAATTGCCGAAAACGGCTATCAGAAAGTATTAAATCATTATACTTATGAGAAGCAGCTTCAAAAAATACTGGCACAGCTTTAATCAGCTATGCCAGTATGCTTTTTTATTTTTCTCCTACACCTGTCTAAGGGTTTCCTGTACTGTTTCAATTACTCTGCTCTGTTCTTCATCCGTTAATCCCGGATATAATGGTAAACTGATGATATGCGAATATACCTCTTCTGCATTTTTACAATGCACTTTTTCATATCCATGACTCTGGTAATAAGGATGCATATAAACAGGTATATAGTGAACATTTACACCAATTCCCTTTTCTCTCAACTGTTCAAATACCTTTTTTCGGTCATGATGCGGAACTTGTATGATATACAGATGCCATCCACTCTCGGTTCCCTCCATCTGATATGGAGTAATAATGTCTTTATTATCTCGAAATGCCTCATTATAATTCTGAACCAATTCTTTTCTTCTTGCAAGGAAACGATCCAGTTTCTTCATCTGACTTATTCCAAGTGCGCATTGAATATCTGTAATACGGTAATTGTATCCAAGATCCAACTGTTGATAGAACCACGGTCCATCACTTCTTGTCATCAATTTGGGATCTCTTGTAATACAATGAGAACGGAACAACAGCATTCTCTGATATAAGTCTTCTTGATTCGTCATAATCATCCCACCTTCTCCGGTGGTAATCGGTTTTACCGGATGAAAACTAAATGTCGTAAGATCTGATAATGTTCCAATTTTTCTTCCCTTATAAACAGATCCTAAAGCATGTGCTCCATCTTCAATCACTAACAAATGATGTCTTCTGGCTATCTCATGAATGTGGTCCATGTCACAAGGCTGTCCTGCTAAATGAACCGGAATAATTGCCTTTGTTTTTGCCGTTATTTTTCTTTCAATATCTGCTGGATCTATATTATAAGTTTTCGAATCTATATCAGCAAATACTGGTGTTCCCCCACAATACAATATACAATTCGCTGATGCAGCAAAAGTAAGTGGTGTAGTTATTACCTCATCACCCGGTCCAATGCCTGCTGCATAACAAGCCGCATGCAATGCTGATGTACCATTTGATATTGCAACCGCGTATCTGCTTCCGGTATAAGACTTTACTGCTTCTTCAAATTCTGTACTCTTCGGTCCCGTTGTTAAGAAATCAGATTTTAACACCTCAATCACTGCCTGTATATCATCATCTTCTATAGTCTGTCTTCCATATGGTATCATCTATACCGCCTCCAATTATCTATAATGCTATCAGTGCCTCTGCGATACGTTCTGCACCCTTTCCATCAATAAATCTTTGCATTTGCAATGATTTCTTCTTTCTTAGTTCCATGTCATTCATGTACTTCTTTAAATACATATTTATTTTATCTACAATGTTCTCCTCCCTCACATCTCCCACATAATCAATAATATCATCTGCTTGAAACTGTTTTACATTGTCCAGTTGGTTATCTACAAACGCATAAGATATTGTTGGCACACCCAACGCACACAGTTCATAGAGAGTTGTTCCACCTGCTGAAATCGCTATATCAGCTTCCTGCATATATCTTTCTATATTGTCAACTGCTTTATGAAAAAAAATCTTTTTTTCGTTCCCATACTGTTCTTTCAAACTATCATAGTTTTGATTATAAACTCCACATATAACCTCAATTCTTAAGAAGTTGTCCCTTTCTATACCATCTAATACTCTCTGAATAATATTATATGGATCTGTTCCACCTGTTAATAATAACAAGCATTCTACTCTATTCTTAATTTTATGAGATTCACAATTCCAAAACACACTTCGTAACGGAGCATATTTTACTCCTAAATATTTCTTTATTTTATTGTCTGATTGATCATAATGAAATTTTTTCCAGTAATTTGCATAGCAAACAAGAGCATCCACTTCATATGGATTTATGTTTAAATCATCTATATACATTACTCGAACTAGGTTGTGTACTTCCCTTAAATACTTTTCTGTCACTTCATAACTGTCTATCAGCATTTTTTTAATATTCAGCTTCTGAATATATTTCTTCAGAACTGGCAATTCTGCTTCTTTATTATTCCATTTTGTATAGTATAATAGCTTTATATCCATATTTTTTCAAAAGTTCTAAAGCACTTTCATCTGCAACAATAAAGTTTACTTTAATCCTATTTTTCTGTAATGCATCTGCAATTGCAAGACACCTCATCATATGTCCGGTTGCAATCTGATTATTCATATCTGTTCTTATATATATTTCATCCATTACTTTAATCCACTCGTACAAATTCAAACATACTGTACTTTTCTTTATATCCTGCATTTTCAAATGCTTTTTTTGATGCAAGATTATCCGTTTTTACCAATCCAGTCAGTTTATCTACCATTGGAAAATCTTTAAACACCTGATTTTTCACCAGTTCAAGCATTTTTGCCCCATATCCCTGTGAACGTTTTTCTGTGCAAATACTATAGCTTATTTCCGCATTTTTTTCCTTTTGCACAATACGAATCTGTCCTATCGGACAATCGCCGCACATATAGATATATTGCTTACAGTTTTTATTCTCCAACAGACTTCTATACCAACTGGTATGCTCTTCATAAGTAATTTTTTCTGAAGAAAATGAATTTTTCCTCACTGCAGGATCATTCGTCCATTTAAACAATAAATCCACATCATCTTTTGTTGCTTCTCTTAAATATTCCTTCATTTTTCTATTTTCCTATCATCTCAAAAGAAAGCGGCGTTCCTCTTTCTATATCCCGCAATGCAGTCTGTCCTAATATTTCTTTATAATACTTTGGTTGCAAACCATTCCCTGGTCTGATAATTCTTATATTATCTTCGGTTATCTTTTGTCCCTTTTGTATATCCTGTACGCAAAATATAGAACGACGGAATTGTAAATTTCCTTTTTCCTGTTCAGTCGGTCCATATTGCACTCTTCCAATTGCTTTTTCTGCCTGTCTGATATCCTTTACCATACTAGCAAATTCTTTGGGATTCATCGAAAATGAAGAATCTGGATTTTCAATGGAACGGTCCAGACAAAAATGCTTTTCAATAATACTGGCGCCAAGTGCAACAGCTGTTACTGCTCCCACAGAACCCATAGAATGATCAGACAGTCCCACTGGCACATTAAAAGTTTCTCCCATATTCTGCATTGTCCTAAGATTCATTTCATCTGTTATAGCCGGATATGCACTTGCGCATCTTAACAATGCCACATTTTGATTTCCCTGCCTTTTCACCGCTGTTACTGCCTCTTCAATTTCAGCCAGAGTAGCCATACCTGTTGACATAATCACTGGTTTTCCTTTAGATGCAACATATTCTATCAGTGGAATATCTACAAGTTCAAAAGAAGCAATTTTATAAAATTCAACGCCTATTTTTTCCAAAAAGTCTACCGCCGTATTGTCAAATGGTGTTGAGAAGAAATCTATCCCTACTTTTTCAGCTTCTTCCAGCAATTCCTCCTGCCATTTCCATGGTGTATAAGCTTTTTGATATAGCTGATATAGATTTTCCCCACTCCATGTCCCATCTGAAATATGAAAATATTTATTATCACAATCAATTGTCAATGTATCCGGCGTATATGTCTGTATTTTAATGCAGTCTGCTCCGGCTTCCTTCGCTGCACATATAATTTCCTTTGCCCGTGAAATATCTCCTGCATGATTAGCAGACATTTCTGCAATAATATATGTTGGGAAACCTTTTCCTATTTTGCGCCCTTTAATTTCCATTTTATAATCTACCCCTCTTTTTTAACAATCGGTATTTCATCTCAGCCAGTTCCCAGTCTGTCTCATTATCAATATCCTGAACTTCCAGTTCAGAAATAACCAACGCTCCGGTATTCCCGGTTACCATTTTTCCCGTATGTAGAAATGGCTCTGTTCGCAACATATAAAATTGTCCGCAATCATGATATATTTCTTCCAGGTCCTGTGAACGCATCATTGCATATTGCTCCCATTTGTAATTTAAAGTTCCATCTTTTATCACCATTCCCCGCAGTGGTGGAAATGAGAATGACGTTACAGGCATCACACTGTCTCTTTTCTCCTTCATCAATATATCTAATGCTGTTTGTAATTTTTTTCCTGTTACAAATGGGGCTGTCGGATATATACAACAGACGTTCTCATAAGTCATTCCCAGTTCACTATACCTTTTCAATACTTCTTTCAAAACATCTGCCGTTGTTGCATAATCATTCGATGTATCTTCGCTTCGCATAAAGGGAACTTCTGCTCCTGCCGATTTTGCAATCCGGGCAATCTCCTCATCATCTGTAGAAACCATTATAGTATCAAAAATATCAGCTTCTTTTGCAGCCTGAATGGAGTATTCTATAATAGGCCGGTCACAAAATTTCTTTATATTCTTATGTGGAATTCTTTTGCTTCCACCTCTTGCTGTTATGATTGCAATATTCATTCCTTAATTAATGTTCCTCCACATCTTTCAACAATTTCTTCAAATCATCAACAGAAAGCCACTGGGAATTTTTTCCAGAACTATATTCAAAACCCGGCTCAACTTTTTTACCACCAGCCTGAATCTTAGCCGAATTCCACCAGTCCATATGAGGATATACAATAAAATGCTTATCATATTCATAAGTTGATAAAGAATCCTCTTTTGTAACCATCACCTCATGTAATTTTTCTCCTTCACGAATACCCACTTCCGGCATCTTGCATCCAGGTAAAATTGCCTGAGCCAAATCAGTAATCTTAAATGAAGGAATTTTAGATATAAAAGTTTCTCCTCCCTTTGCTTCAGATAATGCCTTTATTACCAGCTGAACGCCTTCATCTAAACTAATCCAGAATCTTGTCATTGCATAATCCGTTATAGGAAGCTCTGTTCCTCCATTTGCTACAATATTTCTGAAAAACGGAATAACTGAGCCACGGCTGCCGGCAACATTTCCATACCGTACGATTGAAAAACTGATATCTTTTGTTCCAGCATAAGCATTTGCTCCAATAAACAATTTATCTGAAACAAGTTTTGTTCCGCCATAAAGATTAATTGGATTTACTGCCTTATCTGTTGAAAGTGCCACTACCTTTTTCACTCCGCAATCTAATGCCGCATCAATAATATTCATTGCTCCATCAATATTTGTTTTTACTGCTTCCATCGGATTATATTCGCAAGATGGAACCTGTTTTAATGCAGCCGCATGTACCACATAATCTACACCTTCAAAAGCACGATATAAACGGTTACGATCTCTTACATCTCCAATAAAGTATCTCAATTTTTCATCATACTTTTTGAATTTGTTTCTCATAATAAACTGCTTATACTCATCTCTTGAATATATAATAATCTTTTTAGGATTATAATTTTCCAATACATATTTTACAAACTGGTTTCCAAATGAACCTGTTCCACCTGTAACCAAAATAGTTTTTCCATCTAACATTTTTATTCCTCCATCTTCTGTTCTTTTATTCAACATATAGAATATATCGGTAATTTTTATTAATTTAATTAGTTATTTTTATTTATCCTTACTTTCCATACATTTTTCTATCTGTTTTATAATTTTAATAAATTCTGTCTTAGAATCTGTCAGTTCCTCTGCTTTTTCTTTGGCTGCCTGTGACCATTTTTCCCACTGTTTGTGGTCTGCTTCCAGTTCAAAAATCCGCTGTTTCATTTCTTCATAATCTTTTACTTTATAAGCATCCTCTACTTCTAAGGCTACATCTCCCAAATCTGTTGTCAGTACTGGAACTCCTTCCGACATGGACTCTGCCGCTGACGTTCCTCCTCCTAAACGAATTGGATTCAGATATAAATCGCACAGAGAATAGATTGCCAGTGCATCTTCCTGTAGTCCAAGATTATGCACATATTTTCTGAACTTTTCATTTTGTCTTGCACGTTCCTCATAATTAACCATTTTTCCCATGATTACACATTGTATTTTCTCTGATAAAACAGAATCTAACATTGCAACAAATTCATCGGAAATTTCCTCTGTCAGCCGCAGTCCGACCACCACCAGCAGAAACGCATCCTCCGGAAGTCCAAAATCCTTCCGCACATAAGTATGTTGCTTCGGTTTAAAAGAGGATGTAAATCTTCCCACTATAACATTTTCTTTTTTTATACCGTAGTTCTTAAGAGTTGTTTCTTCCACCGATGTCGGCGCATGTCCAATACAGATGATATCACACTCAGGAAATGGAATTCCGGACGGCACTGTGGCAATAATTGCCGTTGGCAAGAATTCATTTACGCAGGCTGCCACCAGACTTCCCCCTCCAATATTAAGGCACATTGCAGGATTCAGCTTCCATATGGTCTGTACCAGAGCCCGGGTATCTTCGATATTCGGCATATCCATATAGCATTGAAAAAAGGCTATCTTCTCGCCCTGATAAGTAATCTCTTCCACTTCATTCCAATGTGGCATATAGCTTCCTACCCGTACCGGATATACCGGCATCTCTCCTGCCATTCCCCGCATCTCAGCAGTATTTATCAGGAATACTTTTTTCCCATAATATTTCTGCAGAATATAGGCTCTGTCCAATGCTGTTTTGGTCGGTCCATGATTCATAGAAAGAAACTGACTGGTAAGTATGATTACAAGGTCTTTATTTTTGGCATTCTGTTCTACCGCCCCAATGCTCGCCGGAACATCTACTAACTGTTTTCCCTCATGGATTGCCATATGATGCAACTCAACCACAAGCTCTTCCAATTCAGGTGTCCGTAGATGAATATTATTAAACATGTCAAAATTTATCTGATCTGCCAGATAATATTTTTCCTGCCAGGTTATGTTACTTGAATTTATGAGTTCTTTTACCTGTTTCATTAAGTAACTGTTCTGTTCTGTTACTATCCATGACCAGAATGCAAAAAAGATATTTGTATAAAGCTCTCCGCCAAGCTTTGCAGCAATTGTATTTACAATACTTTCTTTTTCTGTCAAAGACAATCCTTCCATTTTTCCAGTCTCAAAAGCTATTTTATTTTCCAGTTCTACTTCTGCATTGCTGTCTCCTTTTACTTCTGCAATTTTCTGTATCAATTCCAGTAATTTTTCTTCCACTTATTAGTTTCTCCTTACATTCTCATATTTGTCTCTTTTATATATATCGACAATATTTTCAAACAATGATATACTTCAAAGCATAAATTATGTCATTTATTTACGAGGAACTCTATGAAAATATTATTTCTTGATTCACCGGCTTTTGCCAAAAAAGATATGTTAGAAGCATTTCATAACTGCAACATTGAAACCGATTTATTTATGCACGAGGATTATAATGTCCGCAAAAGTGCTGCCTATGATGCGGCTTTTGATGCTGCTGTAGAAAATACTTCCTACGACTTTGTATTTTCCTTTAACTATTATCCGATTCTGGCCACCTGTGCCCATCGGCATAATCTCCGTTATGTTTCCTATGTTTATGACAGTCCGCTGGTGGCTTTGTATTCCTTTACGATTACTTATCCCACCAATTATATTTTTCTTTTCGATTATCCAATTTACGAAGAGTTAAAGCAGGGGGGCATTGACCGGGTATTCTATCTGCCGCTTGCCGCAAATGCAAAAAGACTTTCCACCATGCAGGCAGCAGATTCTATCCTTGATATAATCTCTTCCGAGATTTCTTTTGTCGGTTCTCTTTATAACGAAGACCACCTGCTTTATGACCGCCTATATCAGAAGCTTCCTGCCTTTACGAAGGGATACCTCGATGCAATTATCGCAGCCCAGCAGCAGGTATATGGTGAATTTCTAATTCCCGGTTTATTAAATGATACCATCTTAAGTGATATGCAAAAATCCGTTCCATATGCGCCTAATGAAGACGGCATCGAAACACCGTGCTATATTTATGCGAACTATTTCCTTGCCAGGAAACTGGCAGAATTAGACCGCACTGCAATCCTAAAAAAGCTTTCCGCAGCGCATCAGGTGAAGCTTTATACCAACAATCCTACTCCGCAGCTTCCCAAAGTTGAAAATATGGGAGCCATTGACTATTATGAGATTATGCCTCTGGTTTTCCAACATTCAAAGATTAATCTTAACATTACATTGCGCAGTATCCAAAAGGGCATTCCTCTGCGGGCATTCGATATTATGGGAAGCGGTGGTTTCCTGCTGACCAATTATCAGGAAGATTTTCTGAATTACTTTGTTCCGGGAGAAGATTTCATTTATTATTCTTCCTATGAGGAAGCAGAAACTTATGCCGACTATTATCTTTCCCACGAAAAAGAACGTCAGCAGATTGCTGCCAACGCCCTTGGTAAAATTTTAGAGGCCCACACCTTTGAGCACCGGATTCAAACCATGTTATCTGTTATAGACGGTCAATAAATTTTTCATGTAAATCTGCTATGAGTCGGTCTACCGCAGATTCATAGCCCTTGTACCAGGCTTTTGCACGATTGCATAAGTCTGGTATTGTTAAATCTGCAGATAATACATCATCCCCAATGGAAAATTCTATTTCACTGTTATAATATAGTAACAAATCCTGCACCGGCTCTTTCTGGATTTCTTCATTGAGATTTCCAAATTCTGTCAGAAGTTTCTTCTGCTCCTCTACATTTCCATCTTTGGATGCCTGTTCTAACTGCTCTGCAACTTTCGTTGCTTTCTTAATATTTTCCTTTACTTCTTCCAGACGCTTCGGCTCTTCCTTTATCTCATTGATAATATCCTGCCGTTCTTCCTCTGAAAATGCCAACGGTACTTCCTGCAATAATTTTTCGAAATCAATTTCTTTCGTGCAGGAATCAATGACTTCTTTTAATGTCATCACTTTTGCGCCTTCTATTTTTGCACCGCCCTCTGTTGCATTGATTACCGTAATATCCTCCGGCAATTTTAAGATTTCATTTTCAATCCATTTCCGGTACATATCCATCTGATAATCCGTATCCAGCATGGTTCCGTCATTACCTTTTACCTGTACGATGACACGTTTCTTCTGGTGCTGCTCATTTTCTTTTTCATCCATCTTCAGACCGCTGTTATAGCTCTGTCCTCCGGTAAAAGCCAAATCCTGACCGATAAATACAATTTTCTTAAAGCCCAGTGCCTTTACCAGTGAAAATGCGCTGGTAGAAATAGAACCTCCGGTTAAAATATCATCCAAGACATAGCCTTTTCTTTCTATTACAGCCTTTGCAAACATATTACACGGAAATTCATCATAGAAATGTTTGCCGGTATGTCTCTTTACGATTTCTTCTCTGGATATTGCCTCAAATACAAACGGAAATGTGCTGATATCAATTCCTTCAAAAAAGCGGTCTGCAACTCTTGCGTCTACCGTCATTCCCAAATCTGGTGTAATTCCGGCATTTACTACTGCCCGGAGTGCTGCATCCACCACAAGAATCAATGCTTTTCCTTTCGCCCGCTTCAGTTCCTGCACATTTTTATTTAAGGATGGTCCTGCCGCCACAATAATTGCCGGTACATCGCTCAAGTCCTCCTCCGCAAGACATTCTTTCAGATAATGGGTATCTGTCTGCCAGAGATAATCATACATATTACTGAGAGCATGTGCCGCAAACTCATCCCGGAAATTATAGATGGTATTCCGATATGTTTTCGTCTTATTCATGAAATATATCATAGTCTCTAACATATGTTTACATTCCTTCGGATAAATGGAATCATAATTCGGAAGAATACCAAGACGCAGCATCCGGATATTGTTGAAGCTGATACCGGATTCTAAATAATCCTGCAGCATGTTCTCTGACTCTACAATCAAATACACATTTTTCTTCTTTAAAAGTTCAGTATAATCAAAGGTCTCTAATGTTTTTTGGAAAATAGCAACGGATGGTTCATATACAATAAGTGTCATGGTCTCATCCAGCGTCTGCGCCAATGCTTCTATACTTCTTCCGTCTCCAAATCCCAAAAGAAAGAACACACTGTAGGAGCCTTCTTTTTCAAACTGGCTGACATACTGCATGGATGCTTCCTTTGGATTATATTTACTATTTAACCGGTATTCCAATCCGCCCTTTGTCACAATCGGATAAAGCATTTCATCTTCCGCTGCTTCATAGCGTATCTCTACTGATTGCTCCGGCTGTGCCGTTTCCAGATATTCATGAAGTCTTACATGGTGTTCCCGGATTGCCTGCATATTCTTTTCGTATATCGTCATATTATATCTCCCATCCCATATATCTGCCATATTCATAGTTCAGGCAATCTGCCAGTTCCATGATCTGATGATTCTGATATGCATGAATCAGATGCTCCAATATGGTAACTGCCTGTTCCTGTATTGCTACGTCGGTTTCACCTTTTTCTGTATAATATGTAATTTGTTCTAACAGGCTATCCTTTATCTCCTGAATATGTGCACCAATCCATGGATAAGTTTCCTCCTGCTGGTTCTGATACAGCTTCCGGATTACTGCTTTCATTTCCTCTTGTAATTGACTATACTTTCCTGCTTCCACTTTATAGTACCTCGTCTTATCTCTTTTCTTCTATTCTACATGATACTAATCTTTTCGTCACTAAGAAAATAATTATCACTACCCGTGTAACAAAGAATGTGCCTTGGCACATTCTCGCACCTGCGACATCTACCTTATACGCCGCAGTGCGCATCCTCGCGGAGCGTTTTTTTACTTTACAGGAAAGCAATTTCCTGTAAAGTAAAAAATAAAGCCGACCCTTTCGGGTCAGCCTTATTTTTATGGTTGAGTACTTAGGATTACTGAAGTAAGGATAATACACCCTGAGTAGACTGATTAGCCTGTGCTAACATAGACTGACCTGCCTGAGCAAGGATGTTATTCTTGCTGTATGTAACCATTTCAGAAGCCATATCTGTATCACGGATACGGGATTCTGCTGACTGAGTATTCTCAGATGTGGTATCCAGGTTGGCAATTGTATGCTCCAGACGGTTCTGGATAGCACCCATTGCGGAACGCTGTTTAGAAACAACTTCAATTGCATCCTGAACTGCTTTCATGTAAGAACCAGCTTTTGTAAATGTACTTACACTTAAAGCTGTCTCAAGACCAATCTTTGTTGCACACATATTAGCAATTGAGAAGTTGATAGACTGTCCGGAAAGGGCACCTACCTGTAATTTCATCTGCTTTGTTGCTCCAGAGAATGTACCATCTAACAGGTTCATTGTGTTGAACTGTGTAGTAGACTGGATACGGTTGATTTCAGATGTTAACTGATCCAACTCAGCACGGATAGCGCTTCTATCTACAGAAGTGTTAGTTCCGTTAGCTGCCTGTGTAGCAAGTTCGTTCATACGCTGTAAGATAGAATGTGTTTCATTTAATGCACCCTCAGCGGTCTGTACTAAAGATACACCATCCTGTGCGTTTGAAGAAGCTTTGTTAAGACCACGGATCTGGCTTCTCATTTTCTCAGAAATGGAAAGTCCTGCTGCGTCATCTGCTGCACGGTTGATTTTGTAACCGGAAGATAATTTCTCAGTTGATTTTGCCTGTGCGCTTGTTGTGATACCTAACTGTCTGTTTGTGTTTGCTGCCTGTAAATTGTGCTGTACTACCATAATTAATTCCTCCTTGAATTTAACGTCGCTTCCTTGCGACTACTTGTTTGTTGTTGCAGATATCTTATCGACCGTACGCTCCTCAAATCTATCTGCTAAGTAACAATATCTTGTTTACTTGTTATATATATCGGACGGTTGTCTCGATACTTTATAGTAAATGGAAAATTTTTTTAAATTTTTCCAGTCTACTTCTTATCATCCAGAAATGTGGAACCCGGAGTTCCCATTTTCATCATATTTCTGTAATAGGAATTCACCGCCTGTCTGGATTTCTTTACTTCCTTAATCTGTTTCTTCACGGAAGTAAATTTCTGCTGCATCAATACCTGATTGCGTTTTTCCTGGCTCTGGATTGCAGTGCTCTTGTCCATGATTGCGGTAATATCCCGCTTCATCTGAGCAATGTCTTCCGAATATGCCCCTCGGTTCTCTGTCAAATCAGCTCGAACCCGGTCATAAATCTGACTGAATCCGTCATCTAACTTTGATAACTGCTCTACCAGATCTGCCTTACGGTTCAGATTTTCTTCCAGTTCATCCGGATCTAAATCCGGATTTTCCAGCATGTCCTTCTGCAATACATTTAATGCCATAATTGTATCCAGCAGTTCTATTTTTTTCGTAAGGCTCTGTTTCAAGATTTCAATATAGCTGTTATTTGCTGTGTGCAAGCTTCATTACCTCTTTCCAAGTATCACGCATGGTGCGAAGGTGTACCAGTACTTCCTCTAAAATTTCTTTATCTTTTTTCATGTTTGCCTCAACCAGACGTTCCTGTAAGTACTTATACACATTTTCAAAGTCCTTTGCAACCGGATACTTATGATTTAAGGTTGCCTGAAACTCTTCTATGATATTTTCTACTTTTACAATATTTGTATGGGCTTTCTGGATATTATTCTCCTCAATTCCCATGATTGCAATATTACAGAATTTGATGGCACCTTCATAAAGCATCAGTGTCAATTCTGCCGGAGAAGCAGTCATAATCTTACTGTTCTGATATGCTGCATATCCATTGTTCATTGTCATCGTGTTACCTCCATGTATTTTCACATTATCACCGGTCTATACCTGTGACTGACATTTATCGGCACTTATGAACCTAAGAGACCTGACAGTGAGGATGTAGACTGCTGTAATTTTGCCAGTGCAGTTTCCATCGCCGCAAATTTCTTATAATAAGAATCTTCCATCGAAGTAATCTTATCTTCCCACTTCTTAATGGTGGTAGTGTAATTGCTATACTCTTTTGCCATCTGCTTATCATTATAAACAGTCATTGCACTGCTCAGAGAATTAGAGCGCATCTTGGTATCAATCTCATTGTATACACCGGTAACAAGCTGCTGCATGAATGCCGTAACTGTATCCGGGTCTTCCTGTAACATCTGTTTTAACTTATTGGTCTTAGAAGAAACCGCTGAATCATCTGCATCACCATCAATATGATAAGCATTTTCCTCATTCTCATCTGCATTGAGATATCCCAGGGTTGAAATACCAAAGCTGGAAAGGCTGTAACTCTTGCCATTCACAGTATATCCCTTATACATGGCACTGGTCATGGAATTTAAAAGATTACCCAGACTGTCATCCCGGCGAAGCAATGCACTCTTTACCTTCTTCTCCCATTCCTCGACTTCAGAATCTGTCATGGCATCTTTTTCTTCCGTTGTCAACGGCTCATATCCTTTGGCAGAATCTGCGTTGTAAAGAGAAGTCATCTCATTAATCAGGGAATTATATTCTTTTAAGAAATCTTTTATTTTCTTGTATACACCGTCTACGTCATTCTTTACCGTCACATTAATCTCACTGCCCTCTGTTGAAGCCAGCGCCTCAATCTTCAGTCCGTTAATGCTGAAGGAGTTAGAGGATGACGTATATTTTGCATTATTTACATAAATTTCTGCATCCTGGCCATCTACGCGGGTTGCATCCGTATTGTACTGTGTCTTGTCAGCTGCATTTGCAAGCTGTTTTACCGCATAGGAAATACGTGCCTCCAATGCAGCCTGATCTTCCCCGTTATCTAACAGGGCATATTTTTCAAGAACAGCCTTATTATCACTGATAATCTGATTCTGGGCAGTAATACTGTCCTGTTCTTTCGTAATCTTATCATTGTATGCATTGGTAAGTTCTTCTATGGATGCATATTCTGAATCTGCTGCCCCCTTATAAGCATGCTGAACACTGGTAATGAAATCATTCATATCCGCTTTTTCATCAGCTGTCAGGGTGTCATCAGCTGCCTGGGCGTCATACTTGTCTACTGCTGCCTTTGCCGCCGCAAATTCTGCAATGGTAACCTGTTTTACATCTTCTCCGGCATTTTCATCCTTCTTCTCAACAAGACCTGCTTTGGCTGCAAGGGCATTCAGGCGGTCTGTACCGGTTGCTTTTTTATCATCTGCGACTGTATCGTCTGCTACAATCAGCTTTCCTTCTGAATCTCTTTTAAAGTTTCCATCATCATCCAATTCATATGTTTTGGATAAATCAGCTTTGGACATAGCTGCCAGTTCATCCAAATCACGGATTTCTCCTGCATTATCAAGTCCCTTATATGCATTCATCATGGTCTCATAGGAAGATGCATAATTTACCTTTGTTGTATAACCGGAAATCTTAGAGCGCGACTGTGTAATGCTGTTATTGGCTGCTGAGATTGCATCCTTGGAATTCTGCAGATCCGCAAGAATCTGCGCTATATCCTGTCCATCATACGCTGCCCATGACTTATAATTCTCTGTATTGCTCTTGGAAGCTACCCTCAAGCCCAGTGCCTTTAATGCTGTGCTTCCATTGTCATCTACTCCTGACAGGCTGAAATCATTGGCTGCTCCTGTGCCGGATGCTGCTACATAGATTCTCTGGTTCGTAGCATCATAAGATGCTTTTACGCCTGCGTCATTTAATTTGGAAACAAAATTACTTACGGTTGTATCTGCTGTCACTTCAATAGTGCTGGTCTTTCCGGCAGATGTCACTTCAATCTTTCCACCGGCAAAGCTGTCATCACCCAATAACTCGCTAAGCTTGGTTGCTCTGGTTGTAGAAGCTGCTAACTGGCCGCCGGTAAGATAACCGGACTTTGCCACCTGATTAATCTTTAAGCTGTAGCTTCCGTTTACAGCAGTACCCTCTGCACTGACACTTGCCTTAGTAGTATCCGACACCGACGCCATCTTGGTCTTATACGCAGAACTGTACTTTAAGCTTGTCATGTTACTGTAAAGACTCTTTACCTTTTTATTTAATGTCTTCCATGCATCCTGCTTCCAGGAAAGCTTGGTCTGTGCTTTTACATATGTATTTTTCTTTACATTATATGCAGATACGAGCTGTGTAACAATCGACTCGGTATCCATTCCTGACGCTAATCCTGATACTCGAATTGCCATCTTAAGTACCTCCTATCTCTTCTCGTCTACCATCAGCCCTGCCATCTCCCAGAGCTTCTGTATCATGTCAAGTGTCTTCTCCGGTGGATATTCTTTAATCACTTTCTTGCTCTCTTTATCCACAATCTTAATGGTAACACGATTAGTTCCTTCGTGGATACCAAAGATTGCTTCTGTATGAGTCTGGCTGCGATTGATGCTCTCCACCGCCTTCTTAACCTGTTCCGAGGAAGAGGCAGTTGCTTTTTCTTCTTCTGTTGGATTCTGACCCTGTGCTGCTGCATTTTCTAATACGCTGGCATTTTCCTGCTGCATTTCATCTGCACTTGTCTGTAATCCTTCTGTTGTTACTGCGGAACTTTCTCTTATTGTTCCCTGAACCGGAGAACTTCCCTGATACACCGATCCACTGTTTCTGATTGATTCAATTGACATTGCTTACACCTCCATGTGCTTCTTGTCATTTCCGTTTACCATTGTTCTAACTCTTATATCGGTAGAACCCATAAATTTATTTAGCGGTTACAGTAAATTTTTCAAAGCTTCTAACCCATCGGCTTTAAGAGAAGCTTCATTTTCTTTCTGAATCTGTAAATATACTTCTTTCCGGTATACCGGCACATTCTTCGGTGCGCAGATGCCGATTTTAATCTGGTCTCCTCTGATTTCCAGTACTGTTATCTCAATATTGTTATTGACAACAAGGGATTCTCCCTTTTTTCTTGTTAATGCCAGCATCTTATTCACCTGCCTTCTTCTTTGCTTCTTCTAAAATTTCATAAATTCTGTATCTTACCGGCAGGTCATCCTCTACGATTATCTGACTCGCTTTTCTTGTGTCTGTATTAATTACAATTGGTGCTTTTAAGTTCACTGCAAGTTCTTTGATATTCTGCGGCACGGTAACTGTTACCAGTACATAAAGGTTATCCTCTTTTATGGTTCCAAGATTCTTTAACAATTCCTCTTCCACACTTGGATTATATGTTTCACAAACGAACAGCGGATCCATTACCGGAAATGCTATCTCTGGCTCGTCCATGGACTGTAACCAGGAAATGGATGGTCTGCCCTCTTTTTCTTCATCGAAGATTAAGGTAAACTTCTTCATATCCGGAAATCCAATGATTCCGTCCTCAAATGTTATGATTTTGCTTTCGTCAATTTCTATTTCCCCAAACAATCTTGTTGCTGCTTTCATGCCAGTTTCTCCTTTCTTACAGATAATCCAGTAAAGTCTGTCTTTCTAATTTAGCGGCCGCCTGTAAAGATGCCTGATATGCAGTATAGGAAGAAGTATAGTCAATGATAATCTCTGATAAATCCTTATCCTCATTGTCTGATTTTAACGCCTCTACCGTCTGCTGCTGATTAGACATGCGGTTCTTTGTAATATCAAGCTGCTGTCCCTTGCTTCCCACATCCGTGATTGCAAGGTTTACATCTGACATATAGCCTTCGAATTTCGTCAATCCCCTGTTAAATACTGTCTGCAACTGATGGTCTGCATAATCTGCCTGTTTCTGGGCAGCAGCCAGACAGCTTTCTAAATATTCCTGGTCGTCCTTTGAGGAATACTGGCTTAAGCCTTTCATTTCCTTAATGTTATCCACTACACTATGTGCGTCAATCGCTGACTGCACAATGGAAGTAAGATTATCTAAATCTCTTGCGATATCAGAATTGAACACTGTGCTTGCCTGTGTATTTACCACCAGTGTCTGATTCGATGCAATGGTATATTCAATATCCTGCCGGACTCTCTTTCCGTTTTCAAAATTAGTATATTGGATTGGATTAGCTGCATCTGTATTATTGGTACAGTCAAAATAATTCTCCGGTCGTAATTCTCCTTTGGAAAATCCGGTCTTATCATAATTTACAGAAACCGCTGCTCCGAATGATTTCAGATTTGATGCCAGCGTTTTTCCCATCAGGAATTCACCGGTGTCTTTATTAAATACGATGTCATTATCTGCTATTGCATAAGAAGACGCTTCTAAATCACTGGTGGTAACAGTGGTAACATTCAGCTCTTTCGTGGTCATCTGTCCGGTTGCTGTGTCTTTATAACTGTAACTGATTTTTCCACCAGTAATATCGGTAATATTATCATAGGAAAGGCGCAATCTGTGCAGTGTAGTATTCTCAGGTGTACCCGGTGCTGTCTTTGCAGCTACGTCTGCAGCTGTCGGGGTCTTAACATTTCCATAGGAATAATTATATTCTTCGATTTTATCTGCGGATAAATACTCGCTGATATTATAAGCCTCTTTGCTGTCTGCCTGGAATGTCAAGGTTGAATTCGTCTTATAACCGGTAAATACCGTTCTTCCCGCATAATCTGCATCACCTTCAGAATATATCTGGTCACTTAAGGACTGTAACTGTTTTAAAATAGTTTTACGGTTTTCTTCCGTCAGCGTTCCATTGGCTCCTGCATCACACTGGGTGTGAATGGTAGTCAGCAGCTTTTTCATGTTAGTAAGAGAGGTTTCGGTAACATCTAACCACGCCTCTGCATCCGGAATATTTTTTTCATAATACTGATTAATCTGGCTTAAACTGCTGCGCAGCCGAAGTGCACGGATAGCAATAACCGGGTCATCGGATGGCCTGCTGATTTTCTTCTGTGAAGTCATCTGATTATTCAATGTATTCACATTGGTCTTGTTTCCATTGATATTTATTTTGGTATTGCTCATGATCATGTTATTGGTTACTCTCATTCTAACAAACCTCCTTATACTCCGGTCTCTAAGATTAATCTGTCATACATCTCTGCCATAACAGAAACCATCTTGGATGCCAGATTGTATGCATTCTGGAATTTTACTAAGTCCAGTGCTTCTTCATCTTCATCTACACCGGATACCGACTGTCTCTGCATATCGATAGTCGACTCTATATTGGAATAATTCTTGCTGAAAAGCTCCGCTTCTTCTGTATCTACAGAAATATCCGAAAGCAGACACTGTAAGAAATCATCTGCCCCCGTTCCACGGTAAAGCTTGGTATCACTCTCTAATTTCTTCAAGCTATCCAGCAATGTATATTTATCCACACCATCGGTGTACTCTGACCTGGTTACTGCTGCAAATCTTCCCGGGTCTGTTATGGACTCTGAATTTACAGCAAAGTTTAATGCTGTCAGCTGATAATAGGTATTGGAACCGGAGGATATCTGTGTATCTGTAAAATCATATTCTCCGCCTAAAGCTCTCTTTCCTACAAAGAAGCTTCCCATTTCTTTTCCATTTAAATCTACTGCCGGATCAGCTGCATCTCCACGTTCAATATCATTAAATGCTTTGGTAAAGCTCCTTAAGAACTGGTTCATCTGGGACATATAGTACGGGATTCCCATGGCATCCACACTCTTTCCAATGCTGACACTTTCTCCTAAGAACTTGCTTCTCTGGGATGCATTTAACTCCTGCTTTAATGTAAAAGTATAACTTCCATCTGCATTCATGGTAAAATCGGAATAGAGGTAATCATTGTTTAATACTGTTATGATTCCCTGTTCTGCAATGGATAATTTCTCTACATCCGTCATAGATGGATTCTTTACGGTAATCTGTGTTACGGTTCTTCCATCTACCACAGTATTCTGGATACTTCCGGCTTCTGTTCCTATTTTACCGGTAAAGTTCTCTGCATTATTTCCATCCCTCATTTCAAACAAAGCTCTTAAGCTTCCACCCATGGATGCACTGGCTGCATTGAATTTTACTCCGGTATCTGACCAGGTCAGGTCGTATAATCCATCGATATCAGTCTGGTTAATCTTCTGCTCTCTCGCTTCATAAGAGAGGGTACGATAATCGTATCCGTCCACCATGGTCTGTCCATTAATTTTCACGGTGTATTTATTAATTCCAAGATCCATATCCGGATAGTTACTGTTGGTAATCGGCACTTCTGATATTTCAACCGGAACAATTGCGGAAAGTTCATCCACCAAAAGTGCTCTCTTATCTCTCAGCTCATTGGCATGTCCACCATTGATTTCCACCTGATTAATCTGCTTATTAATCAATGCAATTTTCTCTGCAATGGAGTTTACATTATCTACAGTAGACTTAATCTCATTGTTTAAGGTTCCCTGTAATTCCTGAAGGTTCGTAGCAACTCCGTTAAAATAGGTAGCAAGACTCTGGGCGCTTCCGATAAACTGCTTTCTTACATTCTCATCAAAGTTCGTATGCTGTGTGGTATCCAGATTATTAAACATGGTTTTTAATAATGTGGAAAAACCCTTTTCCGTATCATCATCTGTAAAATATGTCTGAATCTGTTCCATATAGTAAAGACGTTTCTGATACAATCCAAGGTTTCCATTATTATTCCAGTATTTCGTGTCATAATAGCTGTCCCGGAGTTGTGTGACAGAAACCGCATTTACTCCGGTTCCGGTGGTTCCGTATTTTGCATTGACACGCATTCCCTCACCGGCTTCTTTATTCGTTACCTGTTTACTGTAACCCTTGGTCTGTACATTGGATACGTTATTGGCAGCAGTATTTACAGATGCCTGAAATGCATTTAATGCAGATGCTGCTATATTTAATCCAAAAAATTGTGACGGCATATTCCCACCTCTTCTATATTACAATCCGTTAATTAATGTCTCTATCATGTCACTTACCACATTCATAAAACGGCTGGCTGCATTGTAAGCATTCTGGAACTGAATCATACTGGTCAGTTCCTCGTCAGAAGAAACTCCGATTACCTGCTGACGCTTATTATCAACTGTATTTACCGTGTTATTCAGTGTCTCTGACATGGTATTGTAAACAGAACCTGCTGTTCCTGTTTCACCAATCATCTGTGCATAATATTCCATAAAGGTACATTTACTGGTAGCATTCGGATTCAAAGAAATCTCACTCTTCTTCCACATCTCTGTAAATGCGGTACCAAGCTGCTGTGCTACCTGTTTATTATTACTATCCTGTGTCAGATGCGGGATGTAAGATGGCTGGCTGATAATTTCATCATTTACCTTAAGGCTGGACAAGGTATACATTTTAGAAATATCTGTTGCACTTTCCTCATTGTATACATAGTATGTCCTGGTATTTCCAGCCGCATCCGTTACATTCACCTCTGTATAGCGATCCGTTCCTACCCTGGAAAACAGCTCCTGTGGCGGAAGCTTTCCATCACTTCCTACTGCGCAGTTATCTGTATCTAAAACTTTCATTCCCTGTGTAATGGTAAAAGTACTTCCATCTGCTGTTGTTCCGGTTAAATCTGTACCGGCATATTCTACATTTGGACAGAAGATATCATTGATTGCTGTAACCAGTTTATGTACCAGCTGGTCTAATTCTGCTTCTGTAGAAAGCATTACAGACATTCCTGCATCATCATTATATTCCTGACGGGATTTTCCTTCTATATCACGGTAATCTGCCACATAATTTCCACGCTGCATTACCAGTGCCTTCAATTCTCCGATGTCGGTGTTATAAGCAGACGAAATATCTACATTAAAGTTAAATACATTGGCTGTCTGTCCACGATTCGTATCTGACATCTGCGGCCAGTATGGTGTAATATAACCGGTCTCGTCATCTACGCTTTTTCCCATCTCATATACCTGGGCACGATTTACGAAATCAACACCTTCTATTGAAACAAATACAGTTCCATCGTATTTCTCATCATAGTCGATATGAACCAGACCTGCCAGTTCGTCCAGTGCGTTATCCCGCTGGTCTCTTAATTCCATTGCAGTCTCGACTCCACCAGCCTCGATTTTTACAATGTTTTCGTTTAAATCATAGATTTTCTTTCCCAGTTCATTAATCCGGTCAATATCTTTGGAAATTTTTGTATTTAAATTATTCTGATAGTTCTGTAAACTTGTGTAAACGGCTTTCGCCCGGCTGATAAACAGACTCGATTTCTGCATTACAAGTTTCTGGTTTACCGAATCAGATGGATCTTTAGAGAACTCTTCAAATGCAGTATATAAAGACGAGATACTATCCTGGAATGCTTCTCCCTCCAGCTCCTGAAAATATGTATAAATTTCATTGGTTGCAGAGTAGCATGCGGAATAAAAAGACTGTCTTCCAGTCTCTGTCCGATATAATTTATCTAAAAATATATCTCTTGAATGAATGACATCTGCAATACTTACACCAAGTCCGGACTGCTGATTACTGATTGCTGCATTTTTATCAAATGTATTGTAATGGCGGTCCGCCTGAATGACCTGCTGGCGCACATATCCGGTTGTGTCAACATTCGCAAGGTTATTTGCTGTCGTATTCAAGGCATTCTGGCTTGTCCGAAGTCCAGAAGAACCAATATATAAACTTCCCATTCCATTTGCCATGGTACTTTTCCTCCTGCCTACTGTTTCGTGTCAAAAGCGCTGCTTCCTAACAAATCTCCGGTATTGTATGCAGATTTGTTATAATTTGCCGTTTCCGGTGCCTGTCGCAGGCTCTTAAACAAGGTCAGGTCAAACTCCACCATCTCTAAGGACTGTTTTATCAGTGCCTGATTCTGTGTGTTTAGCTGTGCCATTTCCTTTAACGTCCTGTGAAGTTTATCCCGAAGTGAAATAAGGCGGCTTTGTTCTTTTGGCTGTGATTCCAGTATCTGTATCATCGTCTCAATGGTAAAATCATCCTTTGATTTACCCAGTACATCTGCCATATCCTGTAAGATAGTTCTGCGGCGCACTTCATATCCATGAAGCACATCTGTCATTTCCTGCTCCATTGCAGTAATTTCTTCCAACCTCTTTACATTTCCGGCAACCAGTACATCTGTCTTCTCTTTTGAAAGAACAATCAACTCCTGATATTGTTTATCTTCCTGCAGAAGTACATCTGCCAAATCCTCCATCAAACTAGCCACGGCTTATCCTCACTTCTTACTTCTTCATTTCGTTATATTTTGCCAGTAACATACTTGCAAAATCTCCGGAATCCACATCATATTTTCCTGACTGGACACTTGTTTTCAGTTCTGCGACTTTATCTTCCCTGATATCCGAAGCTTCTGCGACTGCCTGTTTTGCGATCTGGTAATCTCTTCCCAACTGGGAAATCTGCACTTCATCCCTGCCTGTGCTTACACCATATGGCTGCTGTACTTTACCAGTCTTACTTGTTTTATATATGGATGCGATCTGGTTATAAGCTTCTATACGCATAACGGCATCTCCTTTCTTCCTTGAAATGATTCGCATTTCTGCTGTCTAATCTATTTATCGGACGTTTCTTTGGAAAACTTAGTGCAAATTTTTAGAAAATATTTTTTCCGCTGGTTTTTCCTCCTGTTACCGGTCTGCAGAACCTGCCTGCAGTAGCTTCTTGCGTAAAATAGCCCCGGCATCTGTTTTAATTCCGGGGTGTCTCTTTTCACTTTCATTTTTATCTTTAATAATACCTGTAACTTCTCACCGGATGGCTTGCAGTATACACGATTGACAGGATTAAAAGCAGTACACTGATTCCCGCCAGCACAATGGTTGCAATTGCAAGTCCTTTTTTCTTCGTCTGCAAGCCCTGGAATCCACACCAGAATTCCAGCACAATTATAATTGCTCCGTATGTAATGCCAAAGAAGGATAACAGCAGTCCCACCAAGCCGATTACAAAACCTGCAATTGTCCAGTTCTCCCGTGTCTTTCTGGATTTCTCCACAAACTGATTGGCACTGTTCTGCGGCGGAATATATCCCTGCTGTGGTGGCATTCCCTGTTGTATCGGTGCTCCCTGCTGCATCGGTGCTCCCTGCTGTATCGGTGCTCCCTGCTGCATCGGCATTCCCTGCTGTGGTGCCAGACCCATCATATCAATGCGATGTAGTTCTATAAACAGCGGTTCTAAATCATCCCGGAAAGATTTCTTTGGGATGGCACCTACAAAGCCTTCCAGTCCTCTTGGTTTCTCAAAAGTTCCCATATATGCCAGCACTATTACTTCTGTTCCATGAATGTAATATTCTATAGAACGTTTTCCCTTCATCCACGGGTCATTGAAGAAATAATAATTGGCATTTGGCTTTGGTATCTGTACATACTGGTTGGCTGCCAGATAATTCTGAATCACCTGGTTAATCACCGCCGGTGCCGCATGCACGCTAAATCTGTATTCTGTTTTTTCTTTGCTCATTTTTCCTTCTCCTTTACATTATGTAAACCGTCTTTATTCCATCGGGCATCCCCGGCGTTCCGGTCCTTCCATGCCGCTTACATACCGGGCATTGAATTCCATATTAATCTCCCGGAGTTCCTTCTCTCCATCAATGTATGCCTGATACATTTCCACGATTCCGGCACTGCAGCCGTCACAGGTTGCAGAAATATTTCCCAAGGATTCTGCAACAATTGCCTCACGTTCTTCTTTTGTTGTATCTTTGATTAAATATCCGCTCATCCTTATTCTCCTTACCAATCACTTTTACACAAACAGCTTCTTCACATTTCCAGCATCAAAGGTTACGGACGGTACACGGTCTACTTCAATCTGATAAAGGGCATTGGCTGCCAAATGTTCTGCTGCCTGTTCTAAATCACGGATACCGGAAGTATGTTTAAACTGCTCTACAATTGCATCCAGTCCATCCTCTGTTACAACACACTCTCCCTGATGCAGGCCGATTCGTTTTAATACCTTCGGCAGTGCAAACCGGGAGAAGATAATCTTCTTTTCTTCTGATGTATAATCCGGGATATCAATTACTGCAAAACGGGATAAAATCGGTGCACTGATATCGGCTTTATTGTTAGCAGTAGCAATCGGATAAACTCCCACGGTCGGAACCATACATTCCATATAGTTGTCGGTAAATCCAAGGTTATCTAACAAGGTTAACAACACATCTGCCGGGTTTCCATTTCCCTTGCCGGATGCTGCTTTATCCAACTCATTGATAATAAATACCAGATTGGATTCTCCTGCCATGGAAAATGCTTCCATAATGATTCCAGGCTTTGCATTGGCATAGACACGGGAACTTCCGGTCAACTGCTCCGGGTCATTGATGGAACTCATATCCAGTGTTGTCCAAGGCAGCTTTAAGATTCTTGCTACCGCATAGGCTATCTGGGATTTTCCGGTTCCTGCCGGTCCCACCAGAAGCAGTCCATATGCCGGCAGGGTATGGGTTCTGTTAATCTGAATGATGGTTTCCATGATACGCTGTTTTACTTTCTCCATGCCATATAACTCTTCATCGAGAATCTTTCTTGCTTCTACCGGATCAATTGCCTCAAAATAATTGCTCTTCCACTGGATATTCATCATAATAGACAATGCTCTCTGGGCATGACGGCGTTCCTCCGGTGATACCTCATGGGAACGTGCTACTGCAAGGTTTCTTCTCGCCCAGAGGCGGATATTATCCGGCATGGTTCTGCCGGCACAGGTCATAAAATCGGAAATGCTCTGTAAGCTGGTCAGCTTCATATCATCTCCATTTTCATCCTCTTCTTCCTCGTCCATTTCCTCTGTCGGTGCACTGCTGACAAGAAGTCTCTCTATCATAAACTGTAAAAATCCATCCTCTGCCGACAATTTGGTTCCTGCACCAAAAGTTGTCTCCCGAATCTTGTATACAGCATACCCGTCTTCCCTGTTTTCTCCGGAAAGGCGCACACTGATATGATTTTCTCCCAGCCATTTAATCAGGCTGACGAAACGTGCATCTACTTTTAAAATATCTGCGCTGTAAGTCTCGCTTTCTTCCTTAAATTCAAAAGCAGTCTGCTGGCTCTGGTTTGCAAACACACCACCGGAATGATGTTTCCACTGACGGCTCTGATTGTCAAGAACAAGTATCGGCTCATCCGCTGTCTTCTCTTTCTCATTGGACTGAAAAGTTGTATAAGTGCATACGGACTCTGTCTTCTTCCCGCCCGGTGCATTACTAAAGTCAAAAACTGGCATTTTTCTCTCTCCTGTATTTTTCATTTGTCCTCTTAAACTGATAAAAGACCTTTTCTCTCAGAATACCACAAGGGTTCTGAAAAGAAAAGGTCTTGCTGTTTTGTTTTATTATCTGCTTTTCTTCTTCCACTTTATCATATTCGAAAATACTCATCGCAACTACCTCCGCACGATTCTTTTTCAGGAAATCTCTTAAGTCCTATTAATGGGTCTGTTCATATTCTAAGAATTCTTTTGTCTTAGACCAGTACTTGATTCCCCAGTTTTCAAAATTCCATTCTTCCATATAGGCATTACACTCATAATCCACATAATAGAGGACATTTTGCCACAGGATAAAATTTGTAGGGAAATAATCAATATTTGTATGTGCAGCATATAACTTTGTGCACATTTCTTTTACCTGTTGCAGGCAGATTTCCGGCAGTGCGTCCTTTTCCACCTGCTGATAGACAGTGTCTCCCGGAATGTATTCCTTTAAAATGCGTTCCTGTGTTTCATCGATATCAAGCAGCTTTGGCATGGTAATTCCAATTTCCATAAGCCGTTTATAATCCCTTTTTTCAGCCTCTAACTTATTATCAAACTGATAATAACTGCATGGTTCATGGTGAATCTGTTTCAGGACATATTCCTTCTCCCCATCTGTCACAAGATAGGAATAGCCGCCTTTCCCCTTTCCAAGCAGTTTTTTCACTTTATATTCTTTTCCGTTTAATGTCATTATCTCTTCTTCCGGCAGCTCCATTTCCGCTCCGATATCCAGTTTCTTTTCATAAGCCAGCTTATCCGCCATGCGGATGCTGCGCTGTTTTCCGGTATCATCCACCAGAAGAATCGTAACCATCGGTTCTTCCCCTTCCGGCCGTCCTTCACAGCCGAATTCATCCTCAATAATATCTGTGATTCTATATGTTTTCATCTGCCATTCCTTTCTCTTTACTTTTTCATCTCATTATCTTTCATTATACCAGTTTTTCCTGTTTTTGTATTGTCAACTTATGTATTATTGTAGGTTGACATTCTATTTATTTTTGTTTATCATAAAGAACTGTAAAATTCACACAGATACAAAGGAGACAAACCATGGATGCACTGACACTGGCACAGGAAATTATTGACGGACGACGCATTACGAGAGAGGATGATTTATCCTTTTTTCTTACCTGCGATTTAAAGGAATTATGCGAAGGAGCCGACAAAATCCGTGCTGCAAGAATCGGAGATAAAGTAGATTTATGTTCTATCATAAACGGACGAAGCGGACGCTGTCCGGAAGACTGTAAATATTGTGCCCAGTCTGCACATAACCATACCAACTGTGAAGTATATGACTTCCTGCCGGAAGAAGATATTATCAAAGCCTGCAAAATGAACGAAAGCGAAGGCGTTGACCGATTTTCTATCGTAACTGCGGGAAAAGCACTGACCGGTCCGGAGTTTGAAAAAGCCATTCACGCCTTTGAATCCATGCATCGGGAATGCAAAATCGATTTATGTGCTTCCATGGGATTTTTAGATGAGGAACAACTGCACCGCCTTCATGAGGCAGGCGTTACCAGCTATCATCATAATATAGAAACATCACGCCGGAATTTTCCAAATATCTGCACGACCCATACCTACGATATGAAAATTGAAACTTTAAAGAAAGTAAAAGCGGAAGGCATGTGCGCCTGCTCCGGTGGTATTATCGGAATGGGCGAAACCTGGGAAGACCGTCTGGATATGGCAGTAAGCTTAGCTGAACTGGGAATTGATTCTATTCCAATCAATGCTTTAATGCCAATCCCGGGAACTCCATTAGAAAATCTGCCGCAGTTAAGTGAAGATGATATTCTGCGTACCATCGCATTCTTCCGTTATATCAATCCGGATGCAAATATCCGTCTGGCTGCCGGCCGTGCACTGCTTACCAACGATGGTGAAACTGCTTTTCAGGCTGGTGCATCTGCAACCATTACCGGAAATATGCTGACTACTGTTGCCTGCGCTACCATAAGAAGTGACCGGAAATTGTTAGAAGATTTAGGCAGGGATGTAACTCCGGATTACTGGAAAGAAGCATAATAGATTCTTATGGACCTTTGATAAAAAAGGGAAGCAGTTCCGATGGAACGGCTTCCCTTTTTTTATGCGGATAACCCACAAAATATTTTCCCGCGTTTATACGATTTTCCTACACCTGTATTCGGTCTGCAATTTCATTTCCCATTGCAAATCTGCTGTCTTTTGCCCCAATAATTACACAGTCACGCATTTTCTGGATGAGCTGTATGCGTTCCCCCTCATCTACAGAGTGGCTATGCAAGAAATCAAGCACTTCCGGCTGACCAAACATCCACTGAATGGTATAGGTTTCACCTGGTGTTGCTTTTGACAATGCCTGCATAGAAATTCCTCCTTTTCTCCTATTGTAGTTTTCACCTGCCCTGTTAGTCAATTGCTATCTTAGTTGCAATCTTCCAACAAATAGTATACGTATATAACAGGAGTAAGATACGGATTTTCTCTTTTATCTTTTTAAAATATCTTCCAAATCCAGACCATAACGTTTGGCAATATCTCTTGCATAACTTAAGCCATCCGGTGTCGTCCGGATGACCCGGTAACTCCGGGTACCCTCTTCTTTACTTTCCATCATTGCCACCAGATTATCGATTTTGCCTTTATTCTCCGGATGCTCATTATAGGTATCCAGCTGTTGTGTCAAATCATGAATATGGGTCACATAAAGACCGCAGCAGCCGATAATTCCAATTCCGGTCAGCACCTCTGATGCTATGTAGCCTGCCTCAAGTCCACTGGTACTGGAAAAAGATTCATCCATCAACAGCATATCCGTATCTGACAGTTGTTTCATGATTTCACTCAGTCTTACACACTCACTTTCCAGTCTGCCCATTCCATAATTATTCTCATCAGAGGCTGGAAAATGTGTAAATATACCAGACACCGGACTCATTACCGCCTCTTCTGCCGGAACAAACAGCCCCAGTTGGAATAACGCCTGCGCCATTCCGATGGAATAGGCAAAAATAGATTTCCCTCCGTGATTTGGGCCGGTTATCAGATAGAATCTTCCTTTTTCATCCAGCTCAAAGGAATTAGACACAATTGTTTCCTCTACGGAATTCACTGCCAGCATGGGATTGTATACATGCTTTAACTCACAGCGTTTCTCCTGCATGGATGCAATCTTCGGTCTGCACATGGCAAATCCCTTTTCTTTCATGGAACGGATAAATTTTACTCCAGCAGTCAGAAAACGGATATCATCCAATAAAGCAATAAACATATTTGTATTAATGTGATAATAATTCTGCACCAGCGGTTCAAACTCCCTCAGCGACTTTGCAAAAATAGTCTGCAAAGCTGCATTCATGGAATAGTCTATAGCATCCTGTTCATCATTGTGCAGCACCCGGCTCAGTGGATAGAGTGCCGACATCAGATGCCATTTATCTTTTTTCCCTTTTTTCAAAAGCCGGTCCATGATAGTTCCCGGATGGAACTGCTCCTCATTGACAGAAATCAGTCCGGCTTCTTTCGGTCTTAAATTGCCATCAAGATTAATACCTACCGTTACGCTTTTGATATGCCCGAAGTTCAGTTCCATTTTCGGAAGTTCCTCATTCAGGCTCTGGTACTCGCTGCTTGCTACGATTGAGTGAATTTCTTTTTTGAAATTCTGCATACCTTCCGAATGAATCTCTGCTTTTTCCAATGCATCCGCAAACAGATTTACAATTTCCTGATACATTTCAAGATATCGCACCGAACGCAGGGCTGAATCCGTCGTAAAATCACTGTTTAATACTCTTCGCATATCATTGATATTATAAATAATGGATACCGCCTTGCAAAATGTCTCGTAAAGTGATGGATTTTCCACCAGATCTTCTACTACGCCCAGACGATACTCTAATACCCGCTCATCTGTAGAGAAGAAATTTTCCAGTGAAAGGTCTGCCACTCCTCGGTAACTTTCCTTAATCAGTATTACCATAGCATCAATTTTTAATGCGTGGATAAATTTATAATCCTTCATGGGAACGGCTTTGTTCCGGTCATAATCCGGTGGATATAATAAATGAAAATCTGTCTGCATTCCACTTACGCTCCTTTTCTCTATTGTGCCCTTCTCTGTCATGCATCCGAACGTGAATATGCATTTTTCATCTGGCTGCTTAATTCAAACAGCACTTTATCCAAAGTATCCTGTGTCTCTTTCTTAAGCATTTCTGCTATCGCATTATTTGCCTGCTGCATCAGTTTCTGTCTGTTTGCTGCGTCCTTTTCTTCTGCCAGAAGTGCATCATAGGTATGCAGCAGTTCCCGCCCTTTTGCCATCACATGCATCTGGTAGCGTTCGATGTGAAAAAGGGATCTGTGATAAGAGGCATCTGCCATAGCTGCAATCATACGGCTTGCCCAGTAAAAATTATCTATAGAAACTTCTCCGGTGGTATTGGATACATATTCCGGCGTTGTCTCCACTTCACCGTAAAACGGAACCAGCACATTAAATACATTGGATGCAAATGCTACCCACTGTATGATGTTTCCTGTATTTTCGGTAATGTCCGCCTGCTCCGGCCGCATTTCAATCACAGAAAGAAAATCATTCCGGTTAACTCCAATGGAACGGAATGCGCCTTTCATGGATTTTTCCCCATAAGAACCATATGGGTCATACGGTGTTCCCTGAAAATGTGCGGATAATACATATTTTACATCTTCGATCGTTACCTTTTTCTCCGGTTTTAAGCACCATGGAATATCATCGGATGCCGGCGTATAATCAGCCTGCTCCCCATCCCATTTATAGGTATGTGGGTTGAGATAACGCTCCATAAACCAGGCTCTTGGTGTATTGTATACATGATCGGAATCATCATGGGAACCAAATGCATCTCTTGGATTTAAGCTGCCATCCAAAGAAAGATTCAGATGATTTTTCTCAATAAATTCCCGCAAATCCTTTGAGCACATATAGTCCTTCTGTGTAGTAAGGGCATCCTCTAAATCAAAGGTGTCAAGTCCCAGCTGGTTTGGCATTACCACATAGACATCATCCGGCACTCTTCCTGCCATCCAGTGATGTCCGCCAATGGTCTCAAGCCACCAGATTTCATCCTTATCCTGAAATGCAATTCCATTCATCTCATAGGTTCCATACTGCTCCAGCAAACTGCCCAGGCGAATGACACCCTCTCTTGCACTGTGAATGTACGGAAGCACAATGTATACAATATCCTCTTCTCCAATGCCGCCGATAATCTCTTCCCTGCCATTTTCTGCCGGATGGTAGGTCACCAGAGGATCTGCTCCTAAGACGCGGGGATTGGAAGTTATAGTCTCTGTTGCAGTCATGGCAACCTTCGCCTCATTGACTCCACAGGCAGCCCAGACACCTTCCCCGTCTACCGCATTCGGCATTGCCGTGTAACGCATCGGATGCTCCGGCAATTCTATTTTCACATGAGATAATACAGACTGATAGATTGTCGGCTGTTCTTCCGGATGAATTACCACATATTTCTTAGGTGTAAAATGTCCGGCACCGGAATCATCATTTCGTGCAATTATGGTTGCTCCATTATAAGAAGCTTTTTTCCCTACTAAAATAGTTGTACATGGCATATCTGTTCTACCCCTTTTCCTGTTTCATTGAATGTTATTTCTAACGATAGCCCATCTTCGTCTCATAATTTACGATGGTATCCTCATTGGTTCTCTCTATTTCCGATAACATATCTTCTTTGAAATCGTCCGGTTCAATGGTTCCGTTGTACCAGGATTTTCCATTGAAATATTCCTGCAGTCCTTCATCTAAGAATTTTCTTCCATGTCTTGCATAGATTTCATTTCTGGCAATCCGAAGGTCCTCCTGGGTCAGATTCTCCAAATCAGCTTCCGTTAATAATCGGCTGGCACTCTCCGGAAGAATATATTCTGCTTCCTCTTCTCCAACTGCTCCGTCTGTTCCCATGTCTTCATTTCCGGTTGTATCTTCTTTATTTATTACTTCGGAAGTTTTCTCAGATGCTTCCTGCTGTCCGCTTACATCTTTCCTATCTGTCTGCTCTGTAGACATTTCCGTCTCTGTGGTCTGCTCCGTTGTAACCACCGGCTTATCGGTAATATCATCCTGTTTTGCCGGCTGATTGCCCTTGATAAATAACAATACTATAATTGCAATCAGAATAATAATAAGAACTGCTGCACCGATTAATAAATATACCATGGCACCGGAGCCGGATTTCTTCTCAGTTTCATTCTTATTTTTATTTGATATTTTTTCACTGTTCTTTGTTTTTGTTACTTTCTCATTCTTTTTTTGTTGTGGCTGTGGCACTGAAGCTTTCTGCGGTGTCGGATTTGGCTGGATTGCTCCCGGCTGAAAAGCTTCTACTTTCGTTCCGCATTTGGTACAGAATTTTGCATTTACCGGTAATGCATTTCCACATTTTGTACAAAACATTTTCTTTCCTCTTTTCTGTTATTTTATTTTTCTTTTGTTTCAAATTTTCAAATTATTTTTATTATAGATTCTATTGTACAAAAATGCGGGACACCAATTCCGTATCCCGCATTATCTTTTTTATCTTTTAAATTTCTTCCCGTCCTGTTCTGGAACGAATTACGAATAATACGCCAATTAATACCACGATACAAACCGGAAGTGCCAGCCATGAAATTCCTGCCAGTCCTGCTGCCTGCAGGATACCAATCAGGAAATAGCCCAGTAAGCAGACTGCTGCAACTGTCAATGCATACGGAAGCTGGGTTGCTACATGGTTAACATGCTCACAGTGGCCACCGGCAGATGCCATAATTGTGGTATCTGAAATCGGTGAGCAATGGTCTCCACAAACTGCTCCTGCCAGACAGGACGCAATGGAGATTACCATCATCTGTCCGCTTGGGAATACACCAAGGACAATCGGAATCAGAATACTGAAGGTTCCCCAGGAGGTTCCGGTTGCAAATGCTAAGAACGCTGCTACCAGGAAGATAATCATTGGCAGGAAGCCCTGCATTGCATTTGCTGAATTTGCTACCAGATCAGCCACGAATACTTTTGCTCCTAAGAGATTGGTCATTCCGGATAAGGTCCATGCCATAGTCAGAATCAGAATCGGAGCAATCATCGCCTTAAATCCTTCCGGAATACATTCGGTAAATTCCTTAAAGGATAAAACATCACGCAACATGTAATAGATAAAAGTAAATACAAGTGTTACTGCGCCGCCAAGAACCAGTCCGACGGAAGCATCACAGCCAGAGAATGCCTCTACAAAGGAAGTTCCGCTGAAGAAGCCACCGGTATAAATCATGGCTACGATACAGCTTACAATCAACACAGCTACCGGAAGAATCAAATCCAGTACGTGAGAGTTTTCTTTTACAACTTCCTCTTCATTATCTTCATACGGTCTTCCCGGTGTGGTAAACAAATCACCTTTGATTGCATTCATTTCATGGGTTTTCATCGGTCCGAAATCCACGCGCAAAAGAGTAATTCCAATTAACATTACCAATGTCAGCAATGCATATAAGTTATATGGAATTGTCTGGATAAATACCGCAAATCCATTGATTCCGGAATCTGCCGGAACAGAAGAAGTAACTGCTGCTGCCCAGGAACTGATTGGTGCGATGATACATACCGGTGCTGCCGTTGCATCAATAATATAAGATAATTTTGCACGGGACACCTTGTGCCGGTCTGTAACCGGACGCATTACACTTCCTACGGTCAGACAGTTAAAATAATCATCCACGAAAATCAATACACCAAGAATCATAACGGAAATCTGCGCTCCGATTCTGGTTTTAATATGCCGGGATGCCCACTTTCCAAATGCGGCAGAACCACCTGCACGGTTAAGAAGGGATACCAAAATGCCAAGCATGACAAGGAATACTAAAATTCCCACATTTCCTGCATCTGACAGTTTGTATATCATACCACCTTCTTCCTGGAATAAAATGGTATTTAACATTAATTCAAGGTTAAAATTGGAATACAGTAAACCACCTACAATAATTCCTGCCAGAAGTGAGGTATAAACCTCTTTGGTAATCAATGCCAGTCCGATTGCAATAACCGGCGGAAGCAAAGATAAAATCGTTGCATAGACTTTACACTGATAGCTGTCAGCATCAGCAATTGTTCCTGGTGTCTGGCTTGTTACGACCATAAGTATCACAATAATCGCAATAAATACCAGCATACCAATCTGTTTTCTTTTCATTTTCACTGTTTTCGTCTCCATCTCATTGTATTTTCAAAATAACCTACTCTGCCTTAATTGCCCAGCGCATCTTAGTAGAACGTGCCCGTCCGTTCTGCGCACACTCCTGTGCAGATGGGCGGATTACATCTTTGGCATAATCGGCATAAATGCCTGCCCGATAGCCTTCTTTTAATGCTTTCTTTACTAACTTGTCTTCGCCGGAATGGAAAGTTAAAATTGCGGCTCTTCCGCCCGGTTTCAATGCATCCGGCAGTTTCTCCATGAATTCATACAGCACTTCAAATTCACGGTTCACATCAATACGAAGTGCCTGGAAGGTTCGTTGGCAGGTCTTTTTTATCGTATCCTTTTTCTCTTTTTCCGGTAGAAAATCAAGCGTCTTTTCAATGATATTCCTTAACTTTGTGGTGGTATCAATCCGGTTGCCTTTTCGAATCTCATCGGTAATCGCTTTTGCCAGTTCTTCACAGTATGGCTCATCCGAATTTTCATAAAGCATTCCCGCCAGTTCATCCTTTGTAATGGCAGCCAGGCGTTCTGCTGCACTGATTCCGGCTTCCTGGTTCAGCCGTAAATCCAGTGGGCCATCCACTTTAAAAGAAAATCCACGCTTCGGATTATCAATCTGCATGGAAGATACACCCAGGTCCGCAAGAATAAAATCAAATCCGCCGGCTTCTTTTGCAATTTCATCTATCGTACAGAAATTCTGTAATCGTATTGTCAGAATATCTTCTCCAAAACCGGCCTCTTCTAACCGCTTTCTTGTCCTGGCTGATTCCTCCGGGTCTACATCCGTTGCATAGATGTGTCCCTGCCCTTTTAGGCACTGCAGCATTGCTTTCGTATGACCGCCATATCCCAAGGTCGCATCAAAGCCTGTTTCTCCCGGTTGGATTTTTAAGAAATCCAGAATTTCATTTACCATTATGGAAATATGCATTCCGGCAGGTGTGTTTCCTTTTTTTATTACATGCTCAATCGTATCTTTATATTTTTCCGGCTGAAGTTCTTTATATTTTTCTTCAAATTTCTTCGGATATTTTCCACTGTAACGCACCCTGCGTTTGTGGGTTGTCTGGTTTTCCTCTGCCATAATTAAAGAGCCTTCTTGATTGCTTCCATTAACTCATCATAAGTCTCAAATGCAGGCAGTTCCGGATGGTCTTTCTTAATCTGCTCGGTGCTGCGGAATAAGAATCCTGCTTTACTTGCCTCAATCATTCCAAGGTCATTGTGGCTGTCTCCGCTGGCAATCGTCTCATAACCAATGGACTGTAATGCTTTTACTGTAGTCAGCTTGGAATTTTCAATTCTCATCTTAAATCCGGTAATCTCACCGTCCTCTGCCACCTCCAGAGAATTACAGAAAATGGTAGGCCAGCCTAATTTCTTCATCAGAGGTCCTGCAAACTGGGTAAAGGTATCACTGATGATGATAACCTGTGTCATGGAACGAAGTTCATCTAAGAACTCTTTTGCTCCCGGCATCGGGTCAATTTTTGCGATGGTTTCCTGAATTTCTTTTAATCCAAGTCCATGTTCTTTTAAGATGCCAAGTCTCCATTTCATCAATTTATTGTAATCCGGTTCGTCTCTTGTAGTTCTCTTTAATTCAGGGATTCCGCTTGTTTCTGCAAATGCAATCCAGATCTCCGGTACCAATACTCCTTCCAGATCAAGGCATACAATGTTCATGTCCATAATTAATCCTCCATACAAACATATTTAATTCAACAAATTACTTCCCTAAAGTATACCTTATTATGAATAAAAGTACAAGAAAGAACCTCATTTTTCAGAAAGCCAAAGCTTTTCTCATAGCCAATATGTGACAAGCTATGTTAATCTTACCAGAGGTATCGGTACACCATACAAACATTCCGCCATCCGGCTCAATACACTTTATCTCCTTTGGAAGCTTTTCCCTGATTAATTTGCACATATATTCGCTCTTTTTCGCATAGAAAGCGGATACCTCTGCAAGATGTTTCTTAATATCATAATTCTTATAATACTCATAAACAATCATCTGTGCAAGAATATTTGTATGTACATCGGTAAACTGTTTTAACAGTGTTCCACGTTCTATAATCTTCTTGTTGGCAATCATAAATCCCACACGAAGCCCCGGTGCCACAACCTTGGAAAAGCTGCCGGAATAACATACAATTACCTCTGTTGGAAATGTAAGCTTCAGTCTTGCGCTGATTTTCCTGGGTGCAACTCTTTCTTATATTTCCTTAAAGAATCTCGACTTTATTTATGATTATTTCTTTCTGGTAATTGTCAAAATGATTCTGATTCCGGTTGGTGTTGCAGCCGTGGTATCACATTTCCTTACTCCGACCGAAACAACCATTCTTACCCTGATGGCATGTATGCCAGCCATGTCCGCCATTCCGATGATGGCAGAAAACTACCATTCCGATGCGGAATTTGCTTCTAAGACCTGCTTTGTCATGACACTTTGCTCCGTCTTTACGATTCCGCTAGTCTTCTTCCTCAAAACCATGCTGTAGGAATTCATTCCATGCAGCATTGGTTTTTTCTAATTCTTTTTTCTGCATAATCGCATTCCGGTCACTTAAAATGGCAAGCATTTCATCTACAATTTCACCCTCCGGCAGATATTCATAGTGTGATAAATACCATAACATCCTCTGTGCCGTAAAATCCGTATTCAGATTCCGGGTAATGACATCACAGAATTCTTCCGGATACCCCCGCTCTGTCATGATATGATAAAGCTCTATACTCTTTTCCGACTTCGGTTTCATTTTCCATTCCTGCCCTTCGTCTCTTAGAATTCATATTTTAATATGGCACAATTCTTCACGCCAAATGCAGCATATTCTTCATTGGTCATTTCATAAAAATAGGACTGCACAACTCTTGATATGCCATTGTGTGCCACCAGAATATAAGTCTTATCGGAAGCAGTTACTTCATCCAGAAGATTGTAAATCCTCTGTGCCAGATGCAGCATAGATTCTCCGCCGTCATAGCGGGTGATAAACTGTCCCTTTGCAATCTTAAATTCCTCTCCATCCCGCGGTGTGGATTCAAATCTGCCAAAGTTCTGCTCCTTTAAACGAAGCTCTTCCCTTGCCGGAATTCCGGTAATTTCTGAAATATGCAATGCAGTATCTTTTGCCCGGATTAATGGGGAATATAATATTTCATCCGCCTTTATGCCTTCTTCTAATATTTTCTTTCCGGTCTCAATTGCCTGCTTATGTCCAAGCTCAGTCAGTGCAATATCTGTTGCACCACATATCTTATTTTCTACATTCCATATGGTCTGTCCGTGCCGGACAAAATATACGCATCCCATACTGTTTTCTCCCTTAATGCCTTATTTATATTCTTCGTCATTTTAGCGGTTCACCGGAAAAATGTCAATTTTCATATGTTTAAACAAATTTGAGGAATAACCAGTTTCCAAGTCACTTATTATCTGAATAATTTTGACATATTTCCAATAAAGTAGTAAAATTATGATAAATATTTAGATTTTCGCTTTTACTTTTACTGTTGCATAACGCAATTGGTGCCATAGTGCCATTGTATATAACGAAGGAGGAACGTTATGTTTGAGAATCTTAAAATTAGAAACCGTCTGGGGAAGGCATTCCGTATTATCGTGACAACCTGCTCCATCGCAGCCGTCCTTGGTGTGGTTATGCTGATTGTAACCATGACTCTGTATAAGAATGCCCTGAACAATTATGGTTTTTCACAGGGTGACATCGGCAAAGCATTGGTTGCCTTTACCGATACCAGATCTGCCACCCGTGCTATTGTCGGATATGATGATGACAGTCTGATTAGTCAGATGTCCGATACCCATGACGAAAGAAAGGCCACTTTTGAACAGTATTGGGAAATTGTAGATGAAGTTACTACCACCAGCAAAGAGCAGGAAATCTATGATTCCATTGATGCCAAGCTGGAAGATTACTGGACTACTGAGCAGAAAGCAATTGATACCGGCAAAACAACCGACCCGGGTCAGAGTGCAAAAGCCCAGAATATAATGATTGATGAAGTAGCCCCATTATATGACGAAATCTATTCCGGAATGAGGGACTTGATGAATACCAAAGTAACAGAAGGAGATCATTTAGCAGATACACTTTCTGTTGTTACCCTTATTTTTATCATTATCATTGCTGTAATTATTATTGTATCCATCCTTGTTTCTTCCAAGATGGGAGTTTCCATTGCAAAGGGAATTTCAAAACCTTTAGTCGCACTGGAGAATCGTCTTAGCACTTTTGCACAGGGTAATTTACATGACCCTTTCCCGGAGGTGAAATCCAACGATGAAGTTGCAAGTATTGCAGCCACTTCTACTGAAATGGCTGAAACACTGAACGCAGTCATCACTGATGTAGGTGTTCTGATGGAGGGCATGGCAAATGGTGATTACACCATTCAGTCCGAGCATTCCGACAAATATGTCGGTGACTTCGAACAGTTACTGACCGCAATGCGTGGCATGCGTGATGCAATGGTACATACTATCCAGATGATTGGAGAAGCTTCTTCCCAGGTTTCTGCCGGTTCCATGAACCTTGCAGAATCTTCCCAGAGTATGGCAGAAGGTGCTACTGAGCAGGCCGGTGCCGTACAACAGCTTCAGGCAACAATCACTGATATTACAAGTAATATTGAACAGTCCGCTGATCAGGCTCAGATTGCTTATGATCAGGCAAAGCAGTATGCTGCTGAAGCAGAAGACAGCAGTGCTGAAATGAAAGCCATGGTTGATGCTATGGCACGTATTGATGAAACTTCTAAGAAGATTGGAAATATTATTTCTGAAATCGAAGATATTGCTTCCCAGACCAACTTACTTTCTCTGAATGCTTCTATCGAGGCTGCAAGAGCCGGCGAAGCAGGACGTGGATTCGCCGTTGTTGCTGACCAGATTCGTCAGCTTGCAGAGCAGACAACCAAATCTGCTGTAGATACCAGAGACTTAATCGAAGGTGCCCTTCAGGAGATTGCTGAAGGTAATACTGCTGCAGACCATGCTGCTGAATCTATCGGAAACGTTGTAAATGGTATCCAGCAGATTGCAGAATCTTCCAAGCACATCAGTGATGTTGCTAAGACTCAGGCAAATGCCATGGATCAGGCAGAACAGGGTGTAAACCAGATTTCTGAGGTAGTTCAGTCCAACTCCGCATCCGCAGAAGAGACCTCTGCTACCAGCCAGGAGTTATCTGCACAGGCAACTTCCTTAGATGAACTTGTTGGAAAATTCATCTTACCGGAAGACACTGAACAGTAAAATATACCAAAGCCCATGAAATCATAAAACAACTTTGATTCCATGGGCTTTTCTTTTATTCCAATTTCTTTATTTCAATTTTCCCTGTTCTTCTGCCAGGCTTCGCAGTTCTTTATTTAACATATTATAAGGTCCGAAATTCTCGCAGGTGCAAATACAGGTTTCACAACCCGTAAGTATTTTCTTTGCTTCTTCCAGTTGTGCTTCTTCCATCGGATAAAATGCTTTTGCAGTAATGACTTTTGATGCCAGTGCCGTTGCAACAGGATATTCTACGTCATTTTCAAATAAGATTCCTGCTGCAAATGGAATATGTTCTCTCTGCAGTCTGTAATAAGTTGGTATTGCAGCACCACCGCCTCCGATTACGAATACGTTCGGGGCAGCTTTATTTCCCGGCATCTGCATGATTCCAAGCATGGAATCAAAGTTCTTTTCCTCAATTCCATAAAGCTTCTGTACCAGCGAACCCTGAAAGATTTCCTCCGGTGGTCCAATATGGCTGACGGTGGTCCCATCTACACAGGCTACCATATCCGATACTTTCTGTACCAAGTCAAGTTCATGCAGTGACATAATTACTGCTATATTTCGTTCCCTTGCCAGTTTCCGGATGCTGTTTAAAATATCAAGCTTATAGCGGATATCCAGATAAGAGGTAGGTTCATCTAATACCAGGATTGCTGTATCCTGGCAGATGGCTCTCGCCAACATAACACGCTGTCTCTGTCCGTCACTGATTCTTGTAAATGACTGCTCTGCCACCTCTTCCGCATGAACCATGGTAATTGCCTCATCCACCAGTTTCCAGTCCTGCTTATCTAAGATTCCAAGTCTTCCGGTATAGGGATATCGTCCGGTTGCAACCACATCCCGGCAGGACATCAGTTCCGGATGAATATGCTCTGTCATTACCATGGAAAGGCTCTTTGCGATTTCTGTCTCTTTCATTTCCGAGGTTGCTTTCCCGTTCAGGTATACTACACCACCAAGGGATTTCAACTGCTTTACAATACTCTTTAGAATCGTAGATTTACCGGAACCATTTGGGCCAATCAACGTCAATACCCTTCCCGGTTCTGCCATCAGATTAACATTCGAAAGAATGACCTTTTTTCCATATCCAACTTTGAATTTGTCTGTTACAAGCCCCTGTTTTCTTTCAGAAAATTTCATTTTTCCTGCCATGCATTCTTTCTCTGTGTACTCTGCTTTTCCTGCCATCTGTTTTGTCATCCCCGCTCCTCCTGTCTGCGCAGCATCATTACAATTACCACCGGAACTAAAAAGACCGCTGTAACGGTACTGATACTTACTTCTGTCGGTGCAAAGAGTGTTCTTGCGATTCCATCACAAAACAGTGTCACTACCGCTCCCCCCAGATAGCAGCCCGGTATCAGCACCAGTGGTTTTGCTGTTCCTGTGGCAGATTTTATCAGATGTGGCACCGCAATTCCTACAAAGGAAATCGGCCCTGCAAACGCTGTTACACAAGCTGACAATAAGCTGGATAACAGAATCAGGCTTACCCGGAGCACAGTTATATTAACACCCATATTTCTGGCATAAGTCTCTCCCATCTGATACGCACCAATCGGCTTTGCAAGAAACATTGCCGCAAGAAAGGACAGCAAGGTCAGGATAAATATCATCAGGATATTTGACCAGTTCATTCCGGAGAAGCTGCCCTGGGACCAGTTGTGCAAATTTACGATATTCGAATCATCTGCAAAAGTAACGCAGATGTCTGTAATTGCCGAGCAGATATATCCGATTAGAATTCCGCATACAATCAGAAGAGACATTCTATGTACCTTCATGGAAATTAAAAGTACAAATCCCATTGCCAGAAGTGAGCCGGCAAAGGCTGCTGCTACCATTCCAAAAGAACTGATTGTAATTCCCCTTCCCAGAAGATAAATCATTGCCAGTGCTACCATAAGTTTGGCACCGGAAGAAATTCCCAGCACATACGGACCTGCAATTGGATTTCCAAAAAAAGTCTGCAGTAAAAATCCGGAAATGGACAATGCTCCCCCCAGCATGACAGCAGCCAGAATCCGTGGCAGTCTGATATCCCAGATAATATGATAAGCAGTACCTTCTTCTGTATGCTTCATCAAAACATTCCAAAGCTCATTCCATGAAATCGAAATGCTTCCGGAACCAATATTCCAGAAAACTAATCCCACCAGCAATATAAAAATTGTTATAAAAGAGACTGCATACCGCTTCATTTTCTTTTACCTCAGCTTCTTTAAATATCCTGCTTCTTCTGTATCTGTATTCCGAATTATTTTATTCAGATCTTCCATAAAATCTCCGATTGCCGTGGATTTCTGGAAGAAATTATTTGTGGTACAATAGACATTTCCATCCTGTACTGCCTGAAAATCTGCAAACAGTGCATTCTTCTGCTTCAATTCCTCCAGCGTACTGATTTCGCCTTCAATTGTACTGTTATATATTAAGATATCGGCATTCTTTGCATCTGCATAGAAATCCTCCATCTGTATGTTCATTGTGGAAAGTGCATTTTCTTCTTCGCCCGCCAGTTGTTCCGGCACATAGGTTCCACCGGAAAGAGCAATCATCTGCGCTACATAATCATTTGATTTCCGCACACTGATTGTTCCGTTTGCTGTCACACTGAAAAATGCTACTGTTACATTGCAGCTTTCTTTCTTCATAATCGGCTCTAATTTTTCTAATTCTGCTTCATAGAAAGAATCTGCTTCTTCCTCTTTATCAAATAATACTCCATATAAACGGATCCATTCCAGTCTGCCCAATGGGTGTGATTCATAGCTGGAACGCTCCACAAGTACAGGGATTCCAAGTTCTTCCAACTTTTCTTTTACTTCCGGGTTATGATAAATCATTGTATTTTCAATTGCCAGATTACAGCCTTCATCCAGAATGAGCTCATAGTCCGGAGCACTGTATTTTCCTGCATATAAAATGTCTCCTTCCTCCATGGCTTCCCTGGCTTCTTCTACATACCAGCCATCTTCCTTCGTTCCGGAGAGCCGGATATCTGACATGGCATCAATCTGTCTTACCAAATCCATGACAGAAGTGGATACCAGATATGTTTTATCCAGCGGCTGCTGTAAAACCGTAACATCCTCCGGGATATTCTGCGGCACCACCATGCCCTCCGGAATAAGCAAAAAACGACCGTCATCCACGATCGTAATCATTTTGTACCCATCATATTCATCGACACTATACTGTGTTGCATAATTTAATTCCATACTCCCAGTCTTGCTGAGAGAACTAAAATCTACGGTATCTGCTTTTTTCTCCTGCTTCTTTGTACCACAGGCACAAAGAGTCAGAAGAAGTATACAGATAACGCTCACTATCATAATTCGTTTTTTCTGCATTTTATTTTACCAGTTTAAAATTCAATGTATATTCAATTTCATGAGGTGTGCTCATTGCAACAGTATCACCCACTACTGCAATGTCACAGTCAAAGCCGGATACCGGAATCGTAAAGGTAGAATTTCCGCCCTTGTTCTCATTCAGATACTTTGTTCCATCTACTAACATGTAATCATAGTTTGGACTGCTCCACACAACGGTTGCAGTAATTTTTCCATCTTTTATCACAACCTTCGCCGGTGAATCCACCGTTGCTCTTCCGGTTCCGCCCCCTAAAGTTACTTCTGCCTCATAAGAGCCATCAGCTAATTTTTTTTTTCAGGATTAGAAACAGATACTTTGTGGTCGTACCATTTTCCCTTTGTTCCAATTAATGCAAGGTCAAAGTCTTCATCCACTGCAGGAACCGGAACATCAAAGCCGTATACTTCTTCGCTGGTTCCATCACTGTATTCTACCGTATCTGTAGTAGGATCAAGAAGCTTCGCACCATCTTTCTGTGCATCTGCTGCTGTTCCAACAAATAAATTTACAATGTTCTTAGATGGAAGTGTGATATGTGCTGTCATTTTTCCATCCTTTACCGTAAGTTCTGCCTTGCCTTCTTTTGCTTCATTTACGTGAAACATTGTGCTGTCTGTGTTGAAGTCTACGGTATAAGTTCCATCCTCTAAGGCTGCAGAGGAATTGGAACCACCTGCTGTTGCAAGTGGTTCTGCCTCTAAAGCAGCCTTTGTATGTGCTACATAAATATCCTGGACTGCTTTGATTCTTCCAAGACCTTCAATCTGTGTATCTACACTGTCAAATGCTTTGGATGCCTCAAACTGGCTCTTCCAGGAATCCTCATCATCTCCGGCCATATCGTTGTTTGCATGGTCTCCGGCAACAACCATCAGCGGACGAAGCACTACTTTTTTGTATCCCGCTTCTTTTACCTTTTCAATAACAGCTTCACATGCGGTATCTTCCGGTTCGCCTTCTACGGTTCCAACGAATGCATTCTTATAATTCAGTTTTTCTAACTGGGTCTGCATCTGGTCATAAGTTACATTTGCTGTATGGGAAGTGCCATGTCCCATAAATACAAATGCTGTTCCGTCTTCTGCTGCAGCATCCATGCTGTCATATCCAGCAAGTTTAACTGCTTCTGCTGTAATTGCTTCTGCAACGGCAGCCTTGTCTTCGTTGATTACAGTTGCATCACTTCCAACTTCACCCAACAGAGGTTCTGCGATACGGACTGTTTCAAATTTTTCCTGATACTTCTCAATTGCTTCTGCCAGTTCATCATATTCTGCACCATGCATTAAGTGGGTCGGCTGTACCACAAGATTCTTAACGCCATTGTCTACCGCACGCTCTAATGCCTGATCCATGTTATCGATTTTTCATCATCACGGGCCTGTATATGGTTAATAATAATCTGTGCTGTAAATGCTCTTCTTACAGACCAGTCAGGATTTGCTTCCTGTAATGCTTTTTCAATGCCGCCGATATCTGTTGCGCGGCTGTCATTAAAGGATGTACCAAAGCTTACTACCAAAAGCTCATTCTCTCCAATATCATCCTGATTTAAAGGATCATCCTTTGATGCATCTCCGGTATCTCTTCCAAAGTAATCCGGGTCTGCATTTTCTCCGGATACCAGTTCCTTCTGAGCATCTGTCAGTGCATCCCATGCTTCTTTTGCTGCCTTACACTGTGCATCTGTCTCATCAGTTCTTTCCTGCACATAAATTGCATCAATCAATGCTGCTACCTCATCTGCTTTTGCCTGATCATCCTTTTCATCTTCTGTCGAAACAGCTTCTGTTGTTTCAGTTGTCCCTGTTGTTTTCTTATCACCACATCCCGCAAACATGGTTGCTGCCATAGTAAGTGTAAGAACTACAGTCAATGCTTTCTTTTTCATTTTTTTCTCCTTTTCTCATGTTCTGGTTTCACTTACACATGAAAAAACTCCGTTCCATATTGCTATGAACGAAGTAAATGACATACTAACTACAGGAAATACGCTTTACGGATTTCCCTTGTTATCAAACAGTACAGCCAATTACTCGTGACCCGGAATCTCTTCCCGTACCAGATAAACGGCAGGTTTCCTGACTCAAAGATTAACGCTCCGTAATCACCTTCCCAATGTCTGTGCATCAGTGGCGCTTTTAAAAGCCTGACTACGTTACTCCCTTCTTACAGTGACGAGTTCGTACAGGATTTACACCTGTTTCCCTTTTACCCTGCATATGAATGAATTTCATTGCAGGCACCGGTTATCTTTCTATGAAATCGCTACTATACTAACACACTTTTTATTTTTTCACAAGCCATAGTTCACCCAGCCTCAACAAACTTCACCCTTAAAAAGTTCTCTAGCCTTTCAGCCGGTGGGTCAGTACCTTCATAATGGCATCATAATGTTCTGCCTGATGGGGATACGTGCAGTTGGTACAAATCTTAAGTTTTCTGCCATTTGTCTCTTTGTACTCCGGTGTTCCCGGACAATGCTCCATTTCATACATCGGGCAGTAGCAGAACATACAGTTAATCTGCTCAATGTCCCTATGGCATGGATAATAAGCGCATGCACGATTCTCGAAAAAGCGGCTGCTGTTATGCACCGGCTCATCTTTGGTCTTTACAATCACGATGGTAAAATATCCGCTGTTTTCCGGTATGTTATCCACACCGGAAAAGACTTTTTCTTCCTCTTTTCCACAATCGGAAACACTATACACTTCTAACGGACGGATGGTGCTTTCCTTTTGCAGCATTTCTTTTAACTGCTTCAGCTTCCTTCCGGACTTCATATAGATTCTGGTGCCGGAAAATTGTCTCGATTCTTCTATCTCATAGGAACCGGGAATAATATGAATCTGCTCTTCCTTTTCTCCCAGCGAAATACCAAGTCTTGCTGCCACTGCACAAAAAGACGGTACCCCGCTGACCATTTCCGTATGGCCACCATGCTCTTCGATTTTCTGTGAAAGATAAGTATAGGTGGAATAAATTGCCGGATCCCCCAGCGTTAAAAAGGCAACCTTTTCTCCCTTCGCAAGATATGCTTCTATATTTTCGCATATCTTATCATGGGCTTCTTCTAACTTTTTCTCATCTCTGGTCATGGGAAAATTCCATGCCACAAGCTGATGCTTCCGTATGTCCGGCACCAGTTTTTCTACAATCTGAAAAGCATTACACTCTTCTATCGATTCGGACGGCACTACTATGGTATCGCAGCATTCTATCACCTGAACTGCTTTATGGGTCAAAAGCTCCGGCTCCCCCGGTCCTACTCCAATTCCATATAAAATTCCACTCTGTGCTTTTTCTTTCTGCATCTGTCTTCCTCTTACTTCAAATTATCTTTTTGCTTCAATTTCGATTGTTGATACAATCCTGCCTGCTGATAGAAATGCTCCACAAAAGAAGGGTTGGACGGATAATAAAGATGAGGAAATCCCCACCAGTGGTTTTCTCCTTCCCAGACACATTCCCACCTTCTGTTTCCGGTCGGTTTTTTTGCCACGCAGTCCGTTCCATTTTCCGTACTGTCAAAATAATGGAATTCGTGTCCCCGGATTCCTTCTTTTTCCGGCAGGAAACAGCTCTCTTTCTCGGTAAGCTCCACATAGCCAAAACGCACCAGTTTTCCCCGGTAATCTGCATCTGCATCAATTACGCCCGCCATGGAATATTGTCTGCCTTCCATATCCTTCAGTGATTTATGAAGATAAAGAAACCCGCCACATTCTGCCAGTGACGGAAGTCCGCCCCGGATGGCTTCTCGGATGGCTGTCTTCATGCTGTCATTTTCGGATAATTTCTTTGCAAAAAGTTCCGGATATCCCCCGCCTAACAGTAATCCGCTGATATGCTCCGGCAATTTCTTATCATGCAGGGGAGAAAACGGCATCAGCTCAAAGCCCCTTTTTGAAAGCAGTTTCAGGTTCTCCTGATAATAAAAACAAAATGCCTCATCTCTTGCGATGGCAAGGCGGAGTTTACTTTCATGGGTGTCATTTTCTTTGATATCTGCTCTCTGATATGTCACTTTGTTTTCATGACTATCAACTTTTGGGGATGCCGCATCCTTTTCTCCGGCTCCCCCAATTGCTAAAATCCGCTCTATCGATACCGTTTCTTTTAAGCTGTCTACCCCGCGGCATACCTGTTCTTTTAAATCACGCTTTTCTTCCGGAAGTTTTAAGCCTAAGTGGCGGCTCTCCAGATGAAGCTCCTTCTGTTCGCTAAAACAGCCCAGCACTTCTATGGATAATTCGGTTTCGATTAACTCTTTTAATGACGCATAGAACATTTTACTGACCCGGTTTAGTATCACGCCCTTTATGATTCCGGCTTTGTCATAGGATAAAAGTCCCTGTATCAGTGGAAGTATCGTTCTTCCCATGCCATGTGCATCAATTACCAGAATCACCGGCAGAGAAATTGCTTTTGCCAGGTGATAGGTGGAACCTTCTTCTAAAATTCCGCCAAGTCCGTCATAAAGCCCCATGACACCCTCTACCACTGCAAATGCATCTTCCGGTGTCTCTTCCATAAATATCTCTTTTGTCTTTGCTTCGCCGGTAAAATAAGTATCCAGATTCCCACCCGGCACACCTAAAATCGTCCGGTGAAACATCGGGTCTATATAATCCGGTCCGCACTTAAATGTGCAGACATTGACTCCTGCTTCTTTCAAGGCTTCGATTAACGCACAGGTAATCAGTGTCTTTCCACTGCCGCTTTTCGGTGCTGCAAGAACTACTCCTTTACGCTTCTGCATCCGCTTCTCCTCCCTGCAAATCAAAGGAACATATCATAACCGGATTTTCTGCCTTTGGCATATAATAAGAACCAAGCTCATGATAACGGCTGACCTGCATCTGAATCATTTCAAAATTGCATACCGAAAACCGTTCTTTTACCTGTTTGAATTCTGCCACCGTCTCAAGACTTATAGCATTCATTACAACTCTTATTCTTCTCTTTTTTGCTGCCAGTACTTCTAAAATTTCCATCAGATGTCCACCGCTTCCCCCGATGAAAACATGGGTTGGCTCCTCTAATCCATTGCATGCCTCCGGTGCCGTTCCCCGGATAATCTCCATATTTGCTACCTGAAACTTCTCTTTATTCTGTGCCAGAAGTGCTACCGCCTCTTCTTTCTTTTCAATGGCATAGACTTTGATTCCTTTGGATAAATGGGCTGCTTCCACAGCAATCGACCCCGTTCCGCTTCCAATATCATAAAGCACCGAATCTTTCTGAAGCCGCAGGCTGCAAAGGCTGACCTGACGCACTTCCCCTTTGGTCATTGGAACTTTCCCACGAATAAAGGCTTCATCCGGGATTCCCGGTGACAAAGTTGCCGGCTCTTCCTGCGTTTCCTGTTCCCTGCGCTTTCCCTGCTCCGCATATTCTTCATTCGCTTTCTGTTCTTCCTGCTCTATCATGACAACATACAATCCTTCCTGTTGTGTCTTCTTGCACGCTTCCGGTGTAAGCACCATCAGCTTCTGCTGCGGATAAGATAACTGGTACCCTACTGTAATTCTGCAAGCTTCTTTATCCGAAAAAAGTGCTCCTAATTTCCGGATGTCTTCTGCTCCGGATACCAAAAGAAACAGCCGCCCATTTTCATGCAGCCTGTGTATCACTTCTGCCTGCCAGCCATCCGTATCTGTTTTGCCATGTATACTGTAAATTCCGGCATTTTCCCAGCTTACGCCACAGGCTGCTGCCATCATCTGAATGGAAGAAATGCCCGGAATGCTTTGCAAGGTTCCATGAAGTATGCCCTTTTGCAGTGCTTCCTGCAGACAGATTCTTACCTTGCTCCAGCCACTATAAAAACCAATATCCCCGGAAAAAAGGATGACTACCTTCAGTTTTTCATGCACCGCATACTGTCTGCTCTTTTCCTTAAGCCATGTAAGGATTTTATCCGGCAGATAAAGTGCCTCTTTTTCAAGCTTCGGTGTCACTGCCTCTATCAGACGTTTCGCACCTAATACAAGGTCCGCTTCTGCCAATGCTTCCTTTAACCGGACGGTCATCATATCTGCATCCCCCGGTCCGATTCCTGCCAGCGTAATCATAAGCTCCGCCGGTCTTAAGGAAAGGTTTACTCCTGTTAATGTTTCGATTTTCTCACAGACTGCATCAAAGGAAAGTCCGTCTTCCTCTGCTGCCTCCCGACGAATGATCAAAAGCGGGATACGATTTTTTAAAGCTGCTTCTTTTTTCTCCAAAAAGCCTCCGGTAATGCCGCCCTGCTTTGTTACCATACATTTTATCCCATACTGATGAATCAGTGCATCATTCAATTCTTCGGAAAAAGGTCCCTGCAGTGCCAGAATCTGTTGTGGCAGAATTCCTTCTCTCCGGCAGATTTCAAGACTTTCCATCCCCGGCAGTACCCGGACGTAAAGACGTTTTTTTACTTCTTCGGATGCGGTATATACGGAAAGTTCCTTGCTTCCTGTGGTAAGAAGGATGTTTCCCTTGATTTCCTTTAATGCTTCTGCGCAGGCTTCATTGCTGTCAAAGAAACGAAGTCCCGTTTCTTCTGACGCCTGGATGCTCCGTTTCAGCCGTAAGTAAGTGACCTCAAGTCCATCCGCTTTCATTCCGGCAACGCAGCTTTTTATGGTTCTGGTCACTTCCACCGCATAGGGATGAGTGGCATCGATTACAATGTCAAAGGATTCTTTCCTTAGAAATTCTGACATAGCTTCTTTGGAAAGGCGTCCTTCCTGAATCTTCACCTTCGGATGCGCCTTCATAACCAGCTTTCCATAATCGGTTGCCACCGATACGGTGTGGGCTATGCCTGCTGCCGCCATCAGCTCCGATAATTTTCTTCCTTCTGTTGTTCCTGAAAAAATGATGATCTTTTTCATTGCTCTATCTTATAGCCTCTTGGTGTGATTAATTTTCCATCCTGAATTCTGGTTCTGGAATTTCCGACAAAAACGGTAGTAAACATATTTACTGATTTACTCTGTAATTCTTCTAAAGTACAGGTAACTGTGCTTTCTCCGTCTCTTCCGATATTTTCCACATAACCGCATGCGCGCTCCGGTTCTATCTCCTGAAGCAGAATCTTACATGCTCTTTCCAAATAGTCTGCCCGCTTCCGGCTGGACGGATTATAAAGTGCAATAGCAAAATCTCCCCGTGCTGCCATAATCAGCCTCTTTTCAATTAACTCCCATGGTGTCATAAGGTCACTGAGACTGATAACACAGTAGTCATGATTTAATGGTGCTCCAAGAACCGCCGCACCGCTGTTGGCTGCGGTAATTCCCGGTATCACTTCCAGTGAAATCGCCGAATATTCTTTTCCAATCTCATACATCAGTGATGCCATTCCATAGACACCGGCATCGCCGCTGCATACCATTGCTACGCTTTTGCCTTTTTCTGCTTCCTCAAAACACATTCTGCAGCGTTTTTCTTCCTGCCGCATCGGCGTGGAAAGAAATTCCTTGTCTTGAAAACGTTCTCCTAACAAATCAAGGTATACGGTATATCCGATGATTACGTCCACCTGTTCTAATACTTCGATGGCTCTGCCTGTCATCATCTCTTCTTTTCCCGGTCCCATTCCAACAATCCATATTTTATTCTTCATATAAAGTCAGTCTCCAATCTTCTTTTGCTATTGCAAGTGTCATTCCGTTTTCCGCTCTTTTCTGAAGCACCAGCCTTCCATTATCCCGGCAGGCTGCCATGGCTGCCCGCTCGCAGACATTATCCACGCCCACCTGGCTTGCCACGAATGCCGATGTATCAAATGTCCCGGGCACCCGGCTTAAGGTCTCTGCGTCAAAGACAAGAAATGGAATGCCATGTTCTGCCGCAAGTTTCAGAATTGCCTTCTCATCCTTCTTTTTATCAAGCGAAGCTATCGCCCGTATCTGTTTCCAGTCTACTCCGGCTTCCTTTAAACAGCTTTCTGCAAATGCCTTAAGTTCCTGTTCTTCTTTATTCCTTCTGCATCCGATTCCAAGAATATATTCTTTGGGGATTAAGGTCAATAATGGCTCCGGCTTCTGTCCATCCTCTGGTGTGCCGATTGCCACATCCACTTTTGTGGCATATTCCGGAGCGATTGTCATGGAAAGCTTCTTTTTTTCCAGCACCTTTGCAGAAACATTCTTAATGCCTTCTTTTTTATCAATGGATAGGTCATGCTTTTTTGCAAATACATCTATGGCAAAGGCATTATTAATGTCGGTCGCTGTGGTAATTACCGGAACTGCTCCTAATAACTCTGCCAGTAAAAGTGCTATCTCATTGGCACCTCCTACATGCCCGGATAAAAGAGGAATGACATAATTGCCTGCCTCATCCAGTACCAGCACCGGACTGTCTGTCAGCTTGTCCTTAAGAAATGGGGCAATTGTCCGCACTGCAATTCCGCATGCTCCGATAAAAATAATTGCATTTCTTAGGGAAAACTGCTCCTTTGTCCACGCGTTCAGATTTTCCACCTGTTTTCTGCCATGATAAGTATGAATTTCACAGGGAAGCTGCTGCTCTTTGGAAAGTCTTTTTATCTTTTCGGCAAGCTCTGCTCCCTTTTCGGTAAAGCTGATGACACTCCATTTCAATGACTGCATTTTCTTTCCGCCTTCTTATGATTTTTTTGCTGCCCGGAATTCTGTGGAGAAATCTTCTGCATACAGTCTGGATTTGCTGTATCCGCTCTTGTTAATGACATCTCCAACGAGAACCAGTGCCGTTTTGGTAATTCCATGTTCTGCCGCTGTCTGTGCCAATGTTTCTACCGTGCAGATATATATTTCTTCCTCCGGCCAGCTTACCTTATAAGCCAGTGCCGCAGTGGTATCCTTTGAATAGCCACCCTTTATCAGTCGCTCAGATAACTTCTCCAACATTCCGGTGCTTAAATAGATTGCCATGGAACACTGATGGGCAGCAAATGCCTCAATGCTTTCTTTCTCCGGAACCGCCGTCCGTCTCTCCATTCTGGTAATGATAAGGGACTGGGAAATATCCGGCAGGGTATACTCCAGATTCATGGCTGCCGCTGCTCCAAAGCAGGCACTTACTCCCGGCGTAGAATCATAGGCTAGCTTTCTTGCATCCAGCTCCTGCATCTGCTCCTGCACCGCTCCATATATGCTTGGTTCTCCGGTATGCAGCCGCACCACATCTTTTCCTTCCTGCTCTGCCTCCACCATAACTGCAAGGACTTCTTCCAATGTCATCACTGCACTGTTATATACCTGACAGTCTGCTTTGGCATAGTCTAAAAGCTTGGGATTTACCAGTGAACCGGCATAGATAATCACATCCGCTTTCTCCAAAAGATGCATTCCTCTTACGGTAATCAAATCCGGTGCTCCGCACCCTGCTCCAACAAAATGAATCATTCCTTTTCCTCCAACAGTTCTTTTAATAATGCCACTGCTCCCGGCGTTACACCTAAAAGTCCGATATCATTACTATAAACCATACATTCTATTTCCAGTCCACCCCCGGCACGATGCTTAAGATGGTCTTCCATTTTTTCCATGACATATTCCATGGCAGGTTCTAAAAATCCGGCTTTTTTAATCCGGTCTACCGCATCCTCTGTACCAATGCAGTCTAATATTTCCCGAAGCAGTGTCACTTCTGCGCCCGCCCGGATTGCTGCCGCCGCCAGAAGCTCCATCCGGCAGTCTGCCTCTTTGGAATGGGTGTTCATAATGCCGCCGGATACCTTTATCAGCTTTCCGATATGACCGGTTAAGAGCATTTTGGAAAATCCAAGTTCTTTTACCATGTCAATGGTCTGTCCGATAAAGTTGCTGCATTTTACACTGCGCTGCAAATCATAACCATAGGTCCGTTTCATAAATTCCAATCCGTAGTTGCCCGGTGATATGGCAACAATAGAATGACCTTCTGCCCGCTTCTGTTTCAATTCCACTGCTATGGTATCCAGCAATGCCTTATCACTCATAGGCTCCACAATCCCGCTGGTTCCAAGTATCGAGATTCCGCCCTTTATTCCAAGTCTCGGATTAAAAGTCTGCGCCGCAAGATTTTCTCCTTCCGGCACTGAAATTACGACTTTGATTCCGCCCTGAAAATCAAACAGATGGCAGACCTCTGATACTTCTTTTGCAATCATCTGCCGTGGTACCGTATTAATTGCGGCATTTCCTACCGGCTGGTCTAATCCCGGCCGCGTAACCCTGCCGACACCGATGCCGCCATCTATTTCTATCTGATTGTTATTTTCTTCACAAATGCTCACCGCTGCATAAATCCATGCCCCCGTTGTCACATCCGGGTCATCCCCGCCGTCCTTTTGTACCGCGCAGGAAACTTCTGTTTCCTGAATTTTGATATGCTCCACCGTTGCATGGTAGGAAATTCCCTTTGGTGTCTCAATGGTAATCTCTGTTTTTCTTCTTCCACTCAGCAGCATATAGACTGCTGCCTTTGCTGCGGCTGCGGCACAGCTTCCGGAGGTAAACCCGTATTGCATCTTTCTTCCCCCTGATTTTACTATCGTCTTAATTGATACAAAATTGCATTGCAGATAGCTGCGGCAACATTGCTTCCGCCCTTTCTGCCCCGGTTAATGATATAAGGTACTTCTGTTTCCATAATCAATTCTTTTGCCGGTACCACATTTACGAAGCCTACCGGAACTCCGATAATAAATGCCGGCTGGTAGCGTCCCTCCGTTATCATTTTATGAAGCTCGATTAACGCCGTCGGTGCATTTCCCACCGCAAAAATAACTGGTTTTTCAATGGCTGCGGCTTTCTCCATGCTGATGGTGGCTCTTGTTACCTGCCGCTCTCTGGCAAGCTGTGCTACATCCAAATCCGCCATAAAGCAATGAGCTTCTCCGCCAAAGGAAGCTAATATTCTCTTATTGATTCCGGCAAGTGCCATGTTGGTATCCGTTACAATATCGGCGCCCTTAAGAATCAGTTCCTTTGCAATTTCTACTGCATGGTCAGAATAACACATTGTCTCTGCATAATCAAAATCTGCGCTGGTATGTATCACACGCTTGGTAACAGGCTCCTGCTCTTTAGGCAATACAATCTGACGCTTTTCTAATTCCTCTGAAATAATCTCAAAGCTGCGTTTTTCAATCTCTCCCGGCAATACAAATTCGATGGGATTCATTTCTCTGTCACCTCTCTTAATGCGCTTATCAGCCGCTCATTCTCTGCCTGCCCTCTTACTGCAATTCGGTAATATCCTTTGGACAGACCTCTGTAATTTTCACAATTTCGAATCAAAATCTGTTTCTTTAAAAGCAACTCATATAATGGCAGCTCTGTGTAAAATAAAATATAATCTGCCCGGGAAGGATACACCCGGAAGCCTAAGGATATCAGCTCTTTTGTCAGAATACTCCGCTGCTCTTTGATGAGTTTTCTGCTTTCCCCGATAAATTCCGTTTCTTTTGCTGCAGCGCATCCTGCCATCTGGGCAAATACCGATAAGTTCCATTCCGGAAGCTGCCTTGCAATCTTCTGACAGACTTCCCTGTTCCGGCAGATAAGATAACCCAGCCGGACTCCCGGTATGGCAAAGGTCTTGGTAAATGCTCTCACCTGAATCAGATTCCCACATTTCATGCCAGCTTCCATTTCTTCATAAAGCTCTGCTTCTTCACAAAACGGCAGGAAGCATTCATCTACTACCACTATTATATTAAGCTCCTGACACCGCTTTAAAATCCCTTTTAAAATCTCCGGTGGAATTAACTGTCCGGTGGGATTATTGGGATTAGCAAGGTATATAAGCTCCGTTTCTTTATCTAATGCCGCGATAAAGTCCTCTCCCAGCACAAAATTATCCTGTTCCCGCAATGGAAAATAACTTACTTCACACACTTCCGTTCCGGCAGCCCACTCGTAACCATAAAAAGAAGGAACCGGAATCAGTATTTTCTTTGGTTTTAATGCATGAAGAATTGCAGGAAAAAGTTCAGAAGCTCCATTTCCGCACAATATCTCATCTGCCGATACCTTATCCATCTCAGCAATGGCTGCCTTCAGCTTCTCCTGCCTGATATCCGGATACCGGCTGCATAAAGGCACCGCTTCCCGAAGGGCTTCCTCTACGGATGCCGGCATCCCCAGCGGATTGATATTTACAGAATAATCTAACGATATGCAATTACGGTAGATGTCTCCTCCATGTACCATATTCCTGTTCCTTTCCTGAATTTTCATCCTTTCAATCATATAAAGAATAACAATCCCATCACCAAAAGGCAAATGCCTTCACATAAAAATGCAGTCGCATACAAAAGCCGGTTTGCTCTTCTGATGTCCTCGTATTCCACCGGACGCAGTGCATCTCCGATAAACGGCTTTTTCACCAGTTTGCCAAAATACCAGGCATCTCCTGCAAGCTGTATGGACAATGCTCCTGCACAAACTGCCTCTGTCTGGGCAGAGTTCGGGCTGGCATGATGATACCGGTCCCTTTTATAAATGTAATATGCATGCTTCCCGTCATATTCCTTTCCAAGGAAATGCGTCCCTGCAATCATCAGGTATGCACTGATACGGGATGGGATATAATTGCAGATATCATCGAATTTTGCGGCAGCTCTGCCAAAATGAAGATAACGTTCATTCTTATATCCTACCATGGAATCCATTGTATTGACTGCCTTATAAAAAAAGCCCAGAACCGGTCCGCCAAGTGCGGTATATAGCATCGGTGCAATGACTCCATCCGAAGTATTTTCCGCCACCGTTTCAATGGCAGCCTTTGCCACTCCGGTTTCATCCAGCCGCCCGGTATCTCTGCCTACAATCATGGAAACAGCATGTCTTGCCGCTATAAGGTCATTCTCCTTTAAACAATTATATACCTTCATGCTTTCTACTTTCAGGCATTTTGCAGCAAGAATCTGATAGGTCATAATCATTTCCAAGATAACACCTGCCACCGGATGAATCCGGTACGCAAGAATCAGAAGAAGTGCGGTCACCATAAGAACTGTCAGCAAAACAAGCGCAACCATTCCAATGCCTGCTCTTACAAGGTATTTCTCACTGCACTCCTTTTTATTCATTCTTTTTTCCAATATCCCTATAAAATTTCCAATCACCCGGATGGGATGTGGCAGCCAGTATGGATCTCCCAAAAGAAGGTCCAGGCAAAATCCCAGTCCGAACGCAATCATGTGATAAATCATATTGTAATCTCCTCAAGGGAATCTAATTTCCATTCTTCCCCGCAAAGTCTGAGCTTACAGCAGTAGCCGCCTCCATTTTTCACCTGATAATCAAAATAATTTCCGCCTGCAAGGATGTGAAGCAGTGCCATAATTGTGCCGCCGTGTACAACCGCAGTTATATTCCGGGGCTGATTTTCTGCTATTTGATTTTCTGCTATTTGATTTTCTGTCATTTGATTTTCTGCTATCAGTTTTTCAGGCTCCCGGAGTTCTGTTATTCGACTCTTCGATAACGGCATTGCAGCATCTGCGATTTCTCCGGTGATTTTTTCCTCTATGATTTTTGTTGCGGCATGAAGTCCCCTTTGGCAACGTTTTATATATTCCTGCTGGCTCTCGCCTTCCGGAAAAGGCAGTGTGCCATTGCTGTCAATCCATTTCTGATAATAGGAATCATTTTTCAAATCTTCGTAATTCTTTCCCTCATATGCACCAAAATTCATCTCCCGCCATTCTTCTATCGGATAAGCTTTCTTTCCCGGAAAAAGTATACCAGCACTCTCCTGACAGCGCAGCATCGGACTGATGAAAAGCAGCCATGGTTTTTTTAAAATGTCTTTTTCTGCAAGAATCTCCAACTGCTTTCTGCCTTCCCCGGATAAAGCTTCTTCTGTTACACCCAAATACCGGTGTTCCCGATTTGACGTGGTCTTTCCATGACGGATAAGCAATAAATTTATTTTAATCTCTGGCTGATTCCACATACAATGCGTTCTACCCTTTCTGCCTTCTTGGCAATCCGTATCTGTAGTCTTCCGGTCCGCTCCCTGTAATCCCGTTCCAGAGCATCCATCGGTACAATTCCGTTTCCAATCTCATCACAGATGAAAATAAGTCCCGGATATGTTTCCAGCAGTTTATCAGCTAACAGCTCCACATCTGTCTGCTGCTCAAGACATTTCCGAATCCACAGGTGTAAATGGTTGATGACCGGATTCTCAAATTCCTGCAGTTCTTTTATCATTCCATCCCAGTCTGCAGGAAGGTTTTCGCCCTCTATCACCTGACCTTTACATTCCGGGTGAAGCTTTAACACATATTCCTTTTTTTCCCTGGTAACATCCGCCCAAAAATAATTCCATGATTTTTCCTTTCTAGCCTGCTATAAAACAAAGAATGTGCCTCGGCACATTCTCGCGCCTGCGGCGGTTGCTTGCGGCATCTACCTTATACGCCGCAGTGCGCATACTCGCGGAGCGTTTTTTACTTTACAGGAAAGCAATTTCCTGTAAAGTGAAAAATAACTACCACTGCAACTGCCATGGCATTTTCGCATAATGACACAAAATATCCTGCGGTATCACCATTGATTCCGCCAAATTCCTTCCGGCTTTTCCAGCTATAATAACCATAACAGAGCAATGCCACAACTACTGCTGCAAGCCCTGCCCACAGGTTTACATAAATCATACATCCACTGTAGACAACTGCCTCTATGATGAGGACTGCCAGCACTCTTTTTTTCTGGGCGCTGTCTGCAAAATAAGCAAGCATACCGTCTTTTTTTGCCGCCTTCAGGCTTACCACACCAATTCCGCTTAAGCTTCGTGATAACGCAAAGCCGATTCCCACTACAAGAATTGCAGACAATTCCGTAAGCTCCGCATATGCTGCTCCATAAATAAGATAATATAAAACCAGCATCAATACGGAAAATGCTCCAATATGCGGGTCCTTTAAAATTGCCAGCTTCTTCTCCTTATCCTGATAGGAATGAAATGCATCCATGGTATCCATAAATCCATCCATATGAAAGCCACCGGTAACAAGCAGTGGAATTGCCACCGCTATCAGTGTTTTGCAAAGATGGCTTATCCCGGCTGCATTTCCCAAAAATAACCAGCCGGCTTCCAATGCACCAATGATAAGACCAATCAATGGGAAGAAGCAGAGGTGATACTGCATATCTTCTTCCTTCCAGTCAAACTGTGGCACCGGTATTTTTGAATATATGGAAAATGCAATGACGAATCCTTTTATAATTTTCATGTATTCCTCTTCTTTCTTAAATTCCATCCTTTTTTATGAAAATCGGAATCCCTGCTACTACTTCAACGACCTGCTCTGCCCGCTCTGCAATCTGCCGGTTTATATCTCCTAACAACCGGATATAATCCATTGTGGATGCGTCATAACGGATTCCGTCTTCAAATATCTGATTCGTGACAATAATCAGTATATCACAGGAATCCTGCAATGCTGTTACTCCACTTATAATTTCATGGGAAAGCTGCTTTATTTTCGCTTCATCCATCACAGCAGACAGATTTTCTTCTGAAAACATTTCGTTGGCAACGAGGTTCGACATACATTCCAGCAAAACTATTTTCCCGGCTGGCACTCTTTCTGCTGCAACTTTTCCTGCTGACACTTTTTCGGTTGCCACTTTCTTTGCTGCCTCTTTAAGTCTTCTCGGCTGCTCTATCGTAAGAAAGCCTTTTCCTGCCCGCATTTTCTGGTGACGCTCTACTTTTTTCTTTCCTTCTTCATCATACACCTGCATGGTGGCTACATAATAAAGGCTGCCGTTGCCTGCGGCTTTCACTGCCATTTGTTCTGCATATGCAGATTTTCCGCTGCCGCTTCCGCCGATTACCAATGTAATCATTCTTCATACCTCTTGTACTGTTCTATCTCAAAATTTGCAAAGGATGCTCCCTGCAAATACACGCCCAGTGCCACATCCAGCAGGGACATCATCATCACTGCACCGCTTCCCTCACCCAGTGCCATATCCGCATCCAGTACCGGATCTAAATGCAGCTTTTTCATAATCGCTGTCTCTGCCAGTTCCCGGCTCTTATGGGATGGTATCATATAATTTACGGCACCCTTGCAAAGAGTCTCTGCCAAAAGTGCCGCAACGGCACTGATGACGCCATCGATGACAACCGGTATCTGCTCGATTGCTGCTCCGATAAATACGCCTGTCAATCCGGCTATGTCCAGTCCACCTACCGTCTTTAATATGGTAAATGCATCCGCATCACGAAGGGAATATTTTTCTATTGCTTCTTTAATTACCCTGCATTTTCTTTTTAATGCTTCATCCGTTAATCCGGCGCCCTTGCCGGTCACCTGCTCTACCTCTAAGTCTAAAAGTGCTGCTGCAACAGCTGTACTTGTGGTTGTATTTCCGATTCCCATCTCTCCTGTGGCAAGTATCTCATACCCTTCTCTGTGGCATTGCTGCACCAGTTGTATTCCGGTTTCTATTGCCTTTAAGACTTCTTCTTCTGTCATTGCAGGTTCCTTGGCAAAGTTTTTCGTTCCCTTTGCAACTTTTCGTGGCAATACTCCGGGAATCACTTCGTCTGTATCAATTCCAATGTCCACCGGAATTACATCCACGCCTGCCACTGCTGCCATCTTTCCTACAGAAGAATTATTTACTCCCATGGCTTTTGCCACTGCAAGCGTTACTTCTTTTCCACTCTGGCTGACCTGCTCTTCCACCACGCCATTGTCTGCACACATAACAAGAACTGCTTTTTTCTGAATGGATATTTTGGTCGTCTTCTCTATGGCTCCAATCTGTGCAATCAGATGTTCAAACTTTCCAAGCCCATCCAATGGTTTGGCGATTCCATCCAGCTTCTCTTTTACCCTGCGATACCAACTATCCTCCAAAGGCAAAATCTTTATGCTATCCAATTCTGCTTTTGTCATATTCTGCCTCCTGCAGCATTCCATAAACCGCTTCCATATCAAGATATTTCCGCAGTGTATCCGCCAGCAAATCGTACTGGCTCTCCTTATACTGCTGATAATTCATGCCCTGATTATCTTCATAATGCACTCCCTTTTTCTCCGCTAATGCCCGGATAAAAGTGGATGCGATATCTCCTTCATCAAAAATACCATGGACATACGTTCCGTAGACATTTTCCTTCTGCACAACGACTGCATCCTGTGTACTGGATTTCTCCTGTGCAGTATGTCCCATATGAATCTCGTAGCCTTTGTATTCTTTGCCGGAAAGGGAAGCTAACATACCGGTGAGAGGGTCTATGGTTCCCGTTACCTGACGGCGTACCTTTTCCCGGCTCATCACCGTCTTAAGTGGCAATAGTTCCATACCCCGTAAGCTGCCGCCTTCCTCTACCGAATAAGGGTCTTCGAGGCTTTCTCCTAACATCTGGTAACCGCCGCAGACTCCAATGACCGGAGTGTCTGCGGAGAGTTTCTTTATCATAGCTTCCATGCCATTTTCGCGCATCCATTTCAGGTCACCCATTGTATTCTTACTGCCCGGCAGAATAATGGCATCCGGATGATGGATTTCCTGCACCGAAGTCACATAGCGCACCGATACTCCCTCCATATGCTCGAAAACATCAAAATCCGTAAAATTAGATATTCTCGGATAACGGATAACTGCCAGGTCTATCAATGCCTCTTTCCGATGCTTGAATTTTCCGGTCAGGCTGTCTTCATCCTCAAGCTGTACCTTCATATAAGGCACCACTCCGCAGACCGGAATGCCGCCTTTTTCCTCTAACATCTGAATACCCGGTTCCAATATGGATACGTCTCCGCGGAATTTGTTGATGATTAAACCTTTTACACGGGATTTTTCCTGCTCTTCTAAAAGCATCAGTGTTCCTAAAAGTTGTGCAAACACACCGCCCCGGTCAATATCTCCTGCCAGAAGAACCGGTGCATTTACCATCTCCGCCATGCCCATATTTACAATGTCATTTTCCTTGAGATTAATTTCTGCCGGACTTCCGGCTCCTTCTATTACAATAATATCCGCCTGCTCTTCCAGCTTGTGAAATGCCTTTAATATATCTGGGACAAGCTTTTTCTTATAGTTAAAATATTCCCGCGCCGGCATATTGCCAATGACCGTACCGTTGACAATCACCTGGGAGCCAATGTCATTGGTTGGCTTTAAAAGAATCGGGTTCATGCAGACCTGCGGCTCGATTCTAGCTGCCTCTGCCTGCATAACCTGTGCCCGTCCCATTTCAAGCCCTTCTGTTGTAATATAGGAATTCAATGCCATATTCTGCGACTTAAAAGGTGCCACACGATATCCGTCCTGATGAAAAATACGGCATAAGCCGGCTGTAATCAGGCTTTTTCCGGCATTCGACATTGTTCCCTGTATCATAATCACTTTTGCCATGTGATAAGTTCCTCGATTTCTTTTGTTTTCTATACTATCTTGCTTCCAGTCCCTGAAGCAGTACCACATAACATGCGAAGTCTCCGATTCGTTTTCGCTCTTCCCCTAACCAATCATCCCAGTCATTGCCCAGCTTATGCTCATACATATAGACGGACAGTTTGTTTTTCGCACTGATCACAAGATTATGACAGCGGGTGCGCTCCGCATCTGCCTGTCCTTTCTCTGCCAGAGATTTCTGGTTCCAGCCGTTTCTGATTCGCACATAGTCTACTGCACATTTCAAAAAACGGTCTATGAGTTCCCTGCAGGCTGCATCCGCTTTCCCCCGCTCTGCAATCTGGTTCCAGATCTGCATGGCTTCTTCAAAGGGCAGTGACGTCTCCTGTTTTAAGTACTCTTTGTATGTTGTATACATTGGACATCCTCCGTATATTTTTATCTTAACAGATATATTGTATAACATTCCTTGTTTTTAGAAAAGATACTTTCCCTTTTGATTTATGATTCTGCTTTTCATATTCCGCTTCATCTATGCACGCTTACTCCAAAGGAATATATTAAGCATCTGTAACCTGCTACCGGTAGTTTTTATATTTATTTAGCTATTTATTTAGCTACTATTATGGAGATGTCCATTGACCATATAGCAAAATTTTTGTATAATTTTGTTATCAAGTAGGAAGGGGTTATTATGCCAACAATTAAATCAAGTGCTGATTTAAGGAATCTGTTTTTGCAGGTTCCTTCTATTTTTCCAATATATATCTTCCTTAAATTCAGAGCACAAAACCTCCGCCTTAACCGGAGTCACGCAAATAAGATTCATTGGTGTCTCAAGTTTCTGTAATGCAGCGATTGGAATTTTCTTATAGGCTGCATGGGGCAAGCTCCGGATCTTTTCCACGAAATACTGTACAAAGTCCGCACATGTCGCAGTCTGCAATACATGGAAAAGTATTTTTGACATACTGTCTTCTTTCCTCTTCTGTAGAGGTCTCTATCTCCGGTGGTCTCATATTACCACCTACCTAACGGTACCGGAATTGCCCCGGTATTCCTCATGGATTTCCAGCAGTTCCTTTTCGCCGTTGATATATGGCTCATAAAAGGCATCCACGGAGCCGCTCTTCTCTGGTAGTATCTTTGATCAAAATACTTTTTATTTCCATTCACTATCATCCTCTCCCATTTTTCTCTTTCCATATGGTTCAAATAATTTCTCTCTTAAGTTAAAGTGTAGCACGAAAAAAGAGGTGCCGCAATTGACACCTCTTATAGGTTATAATCTACCCTTTAAGCACTCTTATTTCCTACTATTTTTAGATGTCCTCATTTAAAAGATATAGATAAAGCCGACTGTATATAAAACCGCTTATCACCCTTATTAACAACAAAGTCAACCTCAAGCTGTTTTCGGATTTTCTTCCCATCAAAATCCTTTGTATTATATTCTTCTACTCCAACATTCATTCCCCTTCGAACTAAATCATTATACAGTGAATTTTCCATAATGTGGGTTTCCTCTAATTGCGTGAAACCCAGTCTGGCATTTCGCAATCCCAAATCCGTGTAATAATATTTAGCCGGAGTCCCAATATATTTTTCAATAGTTTCAGACCCAATTGAAATCTGTCTCTCACTTTTAAAGGTGTTGGACAGTCTCGTTGGATTTGTAAGTGATCCTATTCCTGACACAAGTATGTCCAGCAAAATATCCAGTACCTCTGTATCATTTTTTATTTTTTGACGTTCCAAAATGTCCTTTATATAGGTTCTGACAAAGAGCCTTCAGATATTGACTTTTTTCCTCATGTGTTTCAAGTGTAGTGGCAAGCGGCATACCACCATAAGTATAATAATCCTGCCACGTTTATCTCCTTTATATTCATTATAGAATTCTGCAAAGGGAAGAGGATACACCCGTATCTCACCACCCCTGTCCCTGAACTGGGTCAGTATATCGTAAGATAGCATTTTGGAATTGCTTCCGGTCACATATACATCCGCATTTTTCATTTGCATAAATCCAAGGACAACATCAATAAATGTTATCTTAGCATCAGCATTATCTACATTATATTCCATCATATTCCGCCAGCAAATGTATTAAGGTTCCACTTTCGCCTCTATCCCTCAACACAGTTTTGCACTTATGCTGTGCAAAAACAACAACTTATAATTTGTCTTTTTTGCTTTACAATTACCTTGTAACTATACAAAAATATTCCTTAAAGGAGGATTCTTAATAATGAAATATGAACTCTTATTTAAACCACTACAGGTACGTTCCCTGATTTTAAAAAATCGTATTGCCTGTGCACCAATGACCGGTCCGGGAGAAGGACAGCCATCCATCAAGCCATCCGCTTTGGAATATGGCGGTTTCAGCATGTTTGACCGCTCTATTGGCGGCGCTGCTTTGCTCTACCGGGGATTAAATATTCCATTGTCCCTCGAAAATCCAGCTTCAGATAAAGAATACGGTCTGTCAAAATACAAACGCGAAATGGTCAAAGAACATCTTTCTGTTATCCGGCAGAAAGGCGCCAAAGCTGGTGTAGAATTGTGTCACCAGGGAATCTATGGACACGAAGCGGATGGCAAAGTCTATGGTCCAAGTGCCGGATTTACTGACAAAGGAGAACCTATCATCCCTATGGATGAAGCCAAAATGCAGGACATTTCAAACCGTTTTGCATATGCTGCCAGAGAAGCAAAGCAATATGGATTTGATTTAATACTGCTTCATTTTGGTCACGGCTGGCTGATTCATCAGTTTCTTTCTCCTTTTTTTAATTCCCGTACGGATGAATACGGCGGCAGTATCGAGAATCGTATCCGCTTTCCGATGATGGTCATAGAAGCAGTCCGAAATGCTGTTGGTAAGGATTTTCCCATCGAGATGCGTATTTCAACAGAAGAATGTATTTCATCCGATAAACGCCTGCCTCTCGATGATGTAATCACATTTATCCAGCATGCAGAACCATATATTGATATTGTCAACTGTTCCCGTGGATTAGATATGATCCGCGAGGCAAATATTCATCATGCTGCTACTATTTTTGAACCACATATTACAAACCTGGAAGCATTACGCAAAATCCGGGCAAATACCTCCTGCCTTCTATCCGTTGTCGGCTCGATTATGACTCCGGAAGAAGCAGAAAGTCTTTTGGAAGAAGGCAGTGCTGACTTAATCATGCTTGGCCGTTCCACACTGGCAGATCCATTCTGGCCGGTAAAAGCCCAGATGGGACACAGCGAAGATATCGTACCTTGTATACGCTGCCTGCAGTGTTATCATGTTTCCACAGACCATAAAAATGTACAATGCTCTGTAAATCCCCGCTTCAACAGGGAAAAACGTGTTCCTTTGATACTTCCGGTTACCGGACACCCAAAACATCTTGTAATTGTAGGTGGTGGTCCAGCCGGCATTACCTGTGCCCTTACTGCATCCCGCCGTGGACATCAGGTCACCCTTTTAGAAAAAAAGAACCTGTATTAACCGGTAAGCTTAATATTGCCTGCCATGGGGAGCACAAAGCAGATTTACGTCGTTTTCGTGATTATCTGCTGACCCAGCTTCGGAAATCTTCTGTAACTGTTCATACCGGAGTTCTGGCAGACACCGATGTAGTCCGTGGCCTAAAGCCTGATGCTCTTGTCATTGCAGTAGGAGCAACTCCTTCCAGAATTCCGCTTCCAGGCGTTGATGGTGATAATTGTATGCAGATTTCTGAATTTCTCCAGTCCCCTGATACTTCCCTGCAGCACTACATTATCATTGGTGGCGGCAGTGTTGGATGTGAAACCGCATTAGACCTTGCAGAAAAGGGCAAAGATGTTTCTATCATTGAAATGACTGACTGCCTGGCATCTGCCAGCAATGATTTATACCGTCTGGCTCTTTCGGAACATTTTGCCAGATATGACAATCTCCATACTAATCTCAATTCTGCCTGTCAATCCATTGATGCAGATGGCGTAAATGTTTTAACAAATGGAGCATCTACGCATATCAGTGGTGATAAAGTTCTTCTTTCACTGGGCTTCCGGCCAGATGCAAAACAGGTATCCTCTCTTTATGGCATTGTACCGGATACTTATTATGTCGGAGATTGTGAACGTGTTGCAACTGTCGCAGAAGCAGTAAATAATGCATATTTTATCGGAGCAAACGTTTTCCAGGAACAGGATATCATCTAACATCCTCATAAAACATTTTGTGTGATAGAAAATTCCTGTCACACAAAAATGCCCAGGCCATAAGGTCTGGGCATTTTTGATGTAATGAATGAATATCATTTTCTTTTACAGATTCTCTTCAAAAAAGGATTTTACTTTTTCTTCTGCAATATTCTCATCTTCACCTTCAATGACAATATGTACTTCATCACCATGTGCTACTGCAAGGCTCATAAGTGCCAGAAGTTTCCTTGCATCTGCTTTTTTCCCCTGTTTTTCAACTGTAACAACACTCGCAAGACCTTTCACTGTATTTACCAGCTGCGTTGCCGGTCTTGCATGCATTCCAATCGGGTCTTTCACCGTATAATAAAATTCTTTCATTTTTTCCTCCTTTTACTACATCTGTACAGTTTTTTCTATATTACAGATTATTTCTAGTATTATTATATTCTGTAACACCACGTTTTCCCACTTTCATATTTGCACCAGTCTGGTGCAATTTCTCATATTGTGAAAAATTATTTTTTTAATATAATAAAATAATATAAGTATAATTATGTCGAAAAATGGAGGGTTTGTTATGACGAACAAGAAACTTGATGTTCTGAATTATCTTCAAAAAAACTCAACATGGAAAACAGCAGCAGAAATTTCTTCTGCACTTGGCTATTCTGTACGCAGCATTAAATCTTATATTCATGAACTGAACGAAGAAAAGCCTGATATGATTCTTTCTTCTAAGAAAGGTTTTCTTCTTAAAGATTACCCCGCCGCAAATGAACTAACCAGTGGTCTGCAGTCCATACTTCCCCAGACGAAAGAAGAACGGATTTCTTATATTATAAAAAAACTGGTTGCGGAAGATACTCCATATGATCTGGACCAGTTTGCGGATGATTTATACATTTCGCCTTTGACATTGCAAAATGAACTTTCGGATTTAAAATCAGAACTTTCGGAATATGATCTGGTTTTAAAAACCAAGAATAATATCGCCTTCGTAATTGGAAATGAGCGTAATAAAAAGCGTCTGATTTCTTCCATGATTTACCATGAAACCAAATCATTTAACTGTACCTTAAGTTCCATCCAGCCTTATTTCCCGGCATATGATCTTAAAATTTTAAAAAAGCTTATTACAACCGACATGGTAACTAATAATCTTTTTATGGACGATTTTTTACTATTTAACTTTATCATCCATGTTGCCATTTCCATGCAGCGTTCCTCTTACGAAAATCAGTTGAATGTAGAAAACAGTGAAATGACTTTTCCGGAGGATATTCAGAATACCATACACAGTCTTGTGGAAGAAGTCCGGAAGTATTTCTCTGTTACACTCTCTGCAGGAGATCAGCAGGAATTGTCTGCACTTCTGATGTCACAGACCTATCCACGAGAGATTATCACCTCCTGTGCCCAGAATTTTGAAGATATGATTACGGATGAAGTTAATACTTTGTTTGAGCTTATCCAGAATAAAGTACGGCATCTTTTTTCCATCAATCTTAACAGTGAGAAATTTTCGCTGCGCTTTAAATTGCATTTAAGGAATTTGCTGATTCGTATCCGCAATAATATCAGCCTGCGCAATCCGCAGATTGCAACAATTAAAAGTTCTTATCCTTTTATTTATGAAATTGCTGTATCCATTGCCAATGTAATCAACCAGCAATATCAGGTGGAACTAAACGAAGACGAAATCGCATATATCGTACTTCATATTGGTGTCCTTATCGAAGAGCAAAAAGCTTATTCCAATAAGATTTCTGTTCTTCTGGTTCATCCGCAGAATGGTCTGTATCAGCTTAATCTGGCTGATAAAATCAAGCTATTACTGGAACAGGATGCTATTATCACAGGAATTGTTTCTTCTACTGATGAACTCGGCTTTTATCGGGATTATGATGCGGTTATTTCTACTATTCCACTTTATCCGCTTCCGGCTGTACCAGTCATTTATATTTCGGAGCAGCTCCAGACAAAAGATATTTCTAACATCATTGATAATATCAACCGGATAAAATCATTACATATGAAAATTATTGTAGAGCAAAAGCTTCGCTATCTTTTCCGGGATGACTTGTTTTTCTGTCAGGAACCTTTTCATTCCGAAAATGAAGCCATTGACTTTCTTGCCGGGCAGCTAGAAGAAAAAGGTATGGTATCTTCCGAATTTAAACAACTTATTTTGGAACGGGAAAGCATCTCTCCCAGCTCCTATGGAAATATTGCCATTCCACATCCACTGGAGCGTTGTGCAGAAAGCTCCGCAATTGCGGTATCCATTCATCCGACCCCTATACGCTGGGGTTCCAATAATGTAAACATTATTTTTATGCTGGCAATCCATCCTTCCGACCAGATGTTATTTAATGATATTTTTGCATTTGTCACCCAGATTATAGCCAACAATCATTATTTGCAGACACTGATTACAGCATCTTCCTGTCAGGAATTTATTGATCTTCTGTTATCTTATTTATCCTGAATTCTTTAAATATACTGTATACATTGTCCTGCTGCCACATATACTAAGATACCCCGGAGAGATTCATATAGGAATTTCTCCGGGGTACTTTAAAGAGGTTTATTATAAAATTTTTCCATTTGTCTTAATCAGATTCTGATACCAGTAAAATGACTTCTTCCGGGATCGTACAAGACTGCCATTTCCTTTGTCATCACGGTCAACATAAATCATGCCATACCGTTTACTCATTTCTCCTGTACCGACACTTACTAAATCTATACAGCCCCATACTGTATATCCGAAGCAATCTACTCCATCAATCAGTATTGCATCCTTCAGTGCCTGAACATGTTCTTTTAAATATGCGATCCGATAATCATCCTGAATGGTTTCTTCCGGGACGTCAATTGCACCGAATCCATTCTCTGCAACAAAAAGCGGAATATGGTAACGTCCATACAATTCATTTAATGCAATTCGCAATCCCATTGGATCTATCGACCAGCCCCATCTGCTTTCTGTAAGATACTTATTTTTTACAGAATTTATCATATTTCCATCGATAAGCTGAATATCTTTCCGGCTCGTTGCTACATTGCTGTTATAATAACTGAATCCAATATAATCAACCGTTCCGGCTTTCAGCACCCCTTCATCCCCAGGTTCCATCTTGATGGAAACATCGTGACGTTTTAAATACAGCTTCATATTAGAAGAATATTCTCCCCGCACCATTACATCGCTAAATGCATAATGTTTATTCATTTCTTCCATTCTTACCAGCTGATCTTCAGGATTACATGTTTCTGCATAAAAGGTAGGATAAAGCATCATCATTCCTATCTTATTGTCCGGATCAATAGAATGTCCAATCTGAACTGCTTTTGCACTTGCAACAAACTCATGATGGGAAGCCTGGTAAATCACCTGATACGGATTTTCATCCGGCTTAATTTCTATGCCCAGCGCATGCTCTGGATGAAGCATATTGACATTAATTTCATTAAATGTCATCCAGTATTTTACTTTTCCTTTGTATCGTTTAAATAATACCTCACAATATCTGCAATAAAAATCAACCATTCTACGGCTGCTCCAGGAACGGTATTCTTTTACCAGATGATAAGGTATCTCATAGTGTGAGATTGTAACAACCGGAGTAATATGGTATTTGAGAAGTTCATCAAACACACGGTCATAGAATTGAAGTCCTTCTTCATTCGGCTGTTCTTCATCTCCATTCGGGAAAATTCTGCTCCATGCAATTGACATCCTGTAACAGCGGAATCCCATTTCTGCAAATAATGCAATATCTTCTTTATAATGATGGTAAAAATCAATTGCCGTATGAGAGGGATAATAATATCCCTCTACGACACCATCTGTTCGTTTTCGCGGCACTCCACGTTGTCCTGCAAGAACAACATCTGCTGTTGAGAGCCCTTTTCCGCCTTCCCGATAGGCTCCTTCACATTGATTTGCCGCTGTTGCACCTCCCCATAAAAATGTTTCACTCAATCCCTGTTCCATATCTTATTCCTCAATCTGCATCTGCTCTTCTCTGCATGTTTTCTTGTCAATCATTTTGAAAAATGGATACCAGATAAGTGCTGTAATAATAATCAATACTGCCTGCAGTACTGCTGTCTGCCATCCCTGAGATAAAAATCCGGAAATTACAGGTGGTACAGTCCAGTTAACTTCTGTTCCGGTTAATTTTGGCACTATGCCGGATGCATATGCAAAATAACTCAGTAATGTACATACAATCGGGCTGATTATGTATGGGATAAACAAAAATGGATTAAGCATAATCGGGACGCCAAAAAGTACCGGTTCTGTAATTCCAAAAATGGATGGAATAAGACCAATTTTTCCTACTGATCTTAAACGTTTGCTCTTTGCACGGAATGCTAACATAAATGTAAAGCCTAATGTACATCCAATTCCACCAACCTGTGCTACAATACCAAAGGTATTTGCAAAAATCTGTGGCAGTTCCTGTCCTGCAGCAAGTGCGGCAAGATTTTCAGAACTTGCTGCCATTGTCAGTGGTGTAAAAAGAGAAGTCACGGTTGAACCATGGATTCCACAAAACATAAATACAGTTGTAAAATCTGCATCAGCAAATATGCCGGTAATGATAATCCAAGTCCCATAAGCGGTGTCTGAATAATTGTATAAACAAGCTGGTGGAAATTACCAAAACTTGTCTGCTGTAATAATACTGCGATAATAACTGCAATCACTGCTGCAAGGAATCCTGGAACAAGTGAAGCAAATGAATCTTCTACTATTTTAGGCATACCTTCCGGCATGTGGATGTAGATGTTCTTTTCTTTGCATAACCACATAAGACGGCAGACAAATATGCTTACCAGCAATACACCAAACAAACCTGCATGTCCCAGCCACTCTGCCGGAATAGATGCGAACAGCTCTGTTGGTGTCAGAATCAGAAATACCATTACTGATATAATAACTGCTGAAATCCGGTTAATTTCCAGTTCTTTTCCATACTGATATGGAAGTACTAAAAGCAGATAAAATCCTATCAGCTTCATTGTTACGAAAAATAATGTGTTAAAAATATTGACCAGACCTGTTGCTTCAATAAACGATGTCCATGCCGGTATATCTATATACGCTCCCAGGCAGGCAAATGATCCAATGATAATAATCGGTAATAATAACTGAAAAGATTTTCCCAATGCATTCAAAAATTTAATAGATGAAATCTTATTTGCTATTGGCATCAATTTCTTCTCTAATACATTAATCAGTTTATCCATTTGATTTTCCCCCTTCAATCAGATTAAGTGCATCTTTCAAAATTTTCTCCCCATTCATCATTCCAAAATCCATTGCCGGAATAACCATGATCCGTTCTGCTGCCTCCGGATATTTTTCAATAAACGTATTTTTTTCTTAAATCCAATCTGCGGTCCAAGTAAAATACAATCTGCAAGCTGTACTAAGGTACCCATTTCCGAATCCGGATAAGCTGCAATTGTACATTCAATATTATCTTTTGCTGCAGCCTGCTTCATCTTCTCCACACATATTCCTGTGCTCGCACCATGCTGACATACTAACGCAATTTTTAACATTCTATTTCTCTCCTTTCTTTGTCTGCTTATATACCCGTATAAGCTCTTCCACTAATACTTTGATTGTGTCCGCACTGTTTAAATGGTCGCCTGCATGCATCATAAGCAAAGTTACTTTTAAGTCTTCCTCCTGTGCTTCACAAAAAAGAAGCTTTGTATGTGCTGCATGTGCCTTATTTAATGCGTCCTCTGAATCCTGCAATACTTTTTCTGCTTCTTCAAACGCTCCCTGTCCTGCAAGTGAAAGTGCATTTAAAGCAAGTGTTTTTGCCTCTCCAGCATTTGCAATCATTTCCATACATTCTTCTGAATGGTCCATTGTTCCACCTCTTTTCTAGTCCTTAATTGATATCATAGTCATATCTTATCTTATTTTCTTCCAGATGTATTCTTCTGCTTTTGCACGGTATGTGTGCAAATGATGAAAATCTGATGTAAAAAAAAGAGGTGCTGCATCGTGCTAACACCTCTTTGATAGATTTTTAAACGATTCTAAATTTCTATTATCGGCTGCTTTGCCTTGTCTTATAATAAAAGCCATCCTTGAAAGACTATCGTTTTGTCTTTCTTAGGATGACTCTATTATTGCAAATTACAAGTCCATAAATCTTCTCTTGTGCATTGAATCTTTGTTCTTTAATTGTTTTTTTCATTCCTATTGGTCATTTTATTTTTCCACCCTTATCCTTGGCTTATTAGCCTCTCTGCCTTCCAGCCAAGGCACTGTAGCATTTGCAAATATTACAATTTCAACAAATGCAAATATCGCAACGATTATCACCTTCACAATTATCCTTACTGTAATAACCATAATTTCTATCAATTCTTTTTATTATCTTCTGAAGTTCTTCACTTTCAGATTGTATAATGCCGTCACTTTCAACCATCACCTAATAGGAGAGCTTGTGGGGGATATCCTATTTTCTACTTTAGAATGTTATAAAATATAATGGGACAGGAACTCAAATAATTTCTGATTCGTTTCTTCATTCAGTTCTTCAGCCTGCAGATATTCCGGCAGTGGAATTCCCTGCTGACATTCTCCACAGATATCAATGCCAAGTATATTTCCGTTTTCCAGAAAATGTGAGAGCAATCGCTCCAGCATCGGAAGTGACATATTCCCCTGACTCCAGTTAGTCTCTGTATATTGTTTATCCAAGATGTCTTTATCTATGGAAATATAAACCGGCAGATTCTTTTTCATTTTCTATATAAAATGGATAGATATCCACCTTATTAACTTAATTCTGTTGTGTTATTCCTAAGCCATTCTGTAATGTCATCAATTACCTTATCCGGATCACAGTAATAACGACGGTCACATATTTCAAACGAAATTGTCCCCTCATATCCTCTGCGCTTCAGATCTTTATAATACTTTTTCATTGGATAATCTCCGTCTCCGGGAACTGTGTGTCCCCGATCGTTAAAATGCACATGAACAAGCTGAGCACCTAAATTATCCATATAGTCATCTATGCTTTCTTCGGCGTAGGTCATCTGATCCAGATCTACCATACCATGTATGTGAGATGAGCCTGTCTCTTCTATCATTCGTTTCAGATCTGAACTTTTTATCAGCACATTTGTTGTTGTTACCTTCAACTCCTCCAGCATCAGCTCCACATTCTTTTTTCTCACAATAAGCACCCAACTGCTGCAGAGAATCCCTGCAATACTTCCATGCATCTTCCGGTGACTGATCGAAATATCCAAATCCGGTACTGATCTGAACTTTATGGCAGCCAAGAAATTCCGCCGTATCAATAGCTCGCTGATAATAACGAATACTGGACTCACGTGTTCCTCTATCCTGTGTGCAGAAGTTAACCGGGTATGTACAATTCTCCGGTGTCATTGCCATAACACTTAGGTCTCTTCTCCTAATCTCCTTTTCCAATTCAAGTAATGAAAAAAGAGAATAATCAAATATATTAAACTGTGGTGCACTACAATACAGATCAATACTGTTAAATACTGACTGTTCTACCTTGTCCAGGAATTTCTTCAGCGAATATCTCAAATAATGATAATTCATTGGTGCAAATTTCATTTCTTCCTCCTGTATTCTCCATAATAATTCTAAGATCATGCGCATGTCTTTATTGGTAGTACGTACAATAGTAATTTCATATCTCGCATTTGATATGTATCACTTTGTATCTAATACAATAGTATATCTGCACAACTTCTTTGTCAATACTATCTATTTTTTTCGTTAAATTGACCAATTTCCCTTATTGTTTTTTATTGTATCTGCATAGTAAAAATACATTGTAATACATATTCTATTTCAAAATGTATCTTTTTGATACTTGCAAATGTGCTCATAGATGCATTTATCAATATCATCCAACTCTTTTTTGTATTATATTGTTATACTAAAAGTATAGAAGTTTGTATTTTATTTTTCAATATTTTTTCCTTTTTTGCTACAAAAGAACAAATCTGCATATACAAATAGTCTCAAATGTATTATTATATATACACAAAAGTATTCAACTATAAAATCAGATTACAATATCTGTTTTTTTATTTACCGGAAAGGAATTTTCATTAAATGGAACTTGATAATGCCATAGCCACACCACTTTATAAACAGCTTGAAAAACTGATTCTGGACAAGATCACCAATGCAACACTTACTCCCGACAGAAAATGAACTAAGCGAACAATACCATGTCAGCCATGTTACTGTAAGAAAAGCCTTTGCCGCACTGGACAGTCAAGGATACCTGGAGAAAAATCAGGAAAAGGAACATTTATCGCAGAAAAGAAAATGCAGCGTTCCCTTTCTCCTGCTGTTGTAAGCTTTTCTCAAATGTGCCAACACATGAACCAAAAACCCGGATCAAAAACCATAAAAATTGCCATTGAAGATCCAACTCCTCATGAAGCAGAATTAATGGGACTTGATGAAACCGAAAAAATTTTAGTAATGTATGCAATCATACATCCCATCTTTAATTCCGGATAATGACGATGTGCATAATTACAAATTTTTGCACTTGCTAATAATTGATGGTGCAATGCCTGCATACAGATTTCTTCCCGGTTATCCTCCTCTGTAAAAATCAATCCCCCCGCCTCATAAGATGCAAAACCTGATAATAAGACATTTATTTCATTAAAAGTTATCCAATAACGTACCCGTTTTCCATATCTGTCTAAAAGAAGCTTTGCATATTTCTCATACAATTCAATTAATTTGCGATTTCTCCATCCTCCATATTCCGTATATAATTTCATCGGCATTTCATAATGAGAAATCGTTATAATTGGTTGAATCTTGTATTTTTCAAGTTCTTCTAAAACCCTGTCGTAAAATTTTAATCCTTCTAAATTCGGCTCGCCTTCCCCCTCCGGAAAAATTCTGCTCCACGCAATAGAGAAACGTAATGCCTTCATATTCATCTTTCCAAATAATGCAATGTCCTTTTTATAATTATGATAAAAATCAACGGCTTCATGATTTGGATATTTTTCATCTTTCGACAATTCCAATGTAAGAAAACGCTTTCCATCCTCTCTTGAACCTGTCAGATAATCAATGATACCTGGTCCCTTTCCGCCTTCATTCCAGGCACCTTCCGCCTGATTTGCCGCCATAGCTGATTCCCACAAAAAATCATTAGGAAACCCCATCGTCTACCTCCTTTTTGCATAAAAAAAGCCCAAACCTACAGAGAAATTTTCTCTTATAGATTTGGGTTTTGCCTTCTTTCAAAGTTACACTCCAAATAATTCACTTGTATATTCATATATTATATCAACTTACTATTGTCAATACTTTTATATCGATAGCTTTGGAGAGCTTGTGGGGTTTTATCCTATTTTCTACTTTAGAATGTTATAAAATATAATGGGACAGGAACTCAAATAATTTCTGATTCGTTTCTTCATTCAGTTCTTCAGCCTGCAAATATTCCGGTAGTGGAATTCCCTGCTGACATTCTCCACAGATATCAATGCCAAGTATATTTCCGTTTTCCAAAAAATGTGAGAGCAATCGCTCCAGCATCGGAAGTGATATGTTCCCCTGGCTCCAGTTTGTCTCCGTATATTGTTTATCCAAGATGTCTTTGTCTATGGATATATAAACCGGCAGATTCTTTTTTATTTTGGAAATCTTATTTTTGTCTTCTCCAGCACTAATCTCTTCTGCAGAAAAAGTAAGGAGTTTTTCTGATATTTCCTTACGATTCATCAAGCCATCATTTTCCCGATAAAGCTGCTCTATATCCTTCTCCTGCGGTCCGATTAATACCAGTTGCTGCAACCATGGATTCGTCTCTAACACCTTTTCTGCCCAGTCTCCGCAGCTTGTCATGTGCTCAATCATCGGCTTTTGCATGTCCGTATGATGGTCAAATACAACAAGCTGGAATTCCTTTTGAATCTGGCTTGTCATAATTTCTGTCACATAATGATAATTTCCGGAATCCAGAAAATGGATTCCATGAATTCCATATGGCTTGATTTTTTCTCCGATTTTCTCTTCCGCCTGTCTGGAACAATACAAATCACACTCTTCAATTTCAGAGCAGTCCAGCCAGTGAATGCCGGTATTCTTTGGTATGTTTTCATCGCAATATACATGCGAAAAATCTAAAATCAGATGATTGGTTGTCATTGTTGTGCCTTTCTTAGTCTTGCTACTTTTCCAAAGGGTGGATTCACATCTTCATTATCAATCAACCAGAGAACCGGAATATCAAGTATATCTGCTTCTTCTGGAAATAAACCATATCCATCAGTAAATATAATAATGACAGATGACAGGTCGTGTTTCATATTACTTTTTATATAATGAAACACAACCGTAAAATCAGTACCACCTCCACCATATGGTATTATTTTTTCTAATTCATTGATATTTTCAAACGAAATTGGTGGGGTTACATCTGTATCAAAGAACCCAAGCTTTCCCTTTATTTTACCATTAAATTGCTCAATAGCACCTCTAATTTCTGCATATACTGCTTCAAGCGCATCTTGATTTACTGAAGCGGAAGTATCTGCCCAAAACAAAATTTCTTTTGTGACAAAATCTCTTTCGTTGAAATCTGGCAAGTCTGAACTGTTATATCCAAACAATATCTCGTTTCTTACGAAATCATAAATGGCAGCTATTTTGTTATATTCATCTAATTCTATCCATTTACGATTTTTTATGAGAGACTGTATACTCTCTACATCGAAATTTAGCATTTTAGTCATTTCAAGATATTTCTTCTCCATAATATCGCCTCTCTTTCTTCTTATGGCTCTATTATAGAAAACAAACCTCTAATAAACTTTCAAAAATTCGCTATCTTTTACTGTACTTCTCACCGGAAGCCCCATCATCCTTTTTACTGTAGATGCAAAATGTGATGGTGAATCAAATCCTGCGTTTAATGCTGCTTCTGTTATCCGTTTCCCAGCTAATAAATCTTGAAATACTCTTTCTAACTGATGCAGTGTTAAATATTTTTTAAGCGTTATCCCTACCTGTTCACTAAACAAATGAGATAATCGGCTTGCTGAAATACACAATTTTCCAGCATATTCCTCTATCGAATGTTCTTCACAACTACATTGTTCCAATTAATGACACGATTCGTTCGTTTAGGATATAAATACTTATCTACTAAAACTTACGCCAACACTTCTCTTTCAAAAATGCCTTAATCTCATCTTCATTTCGACCTTCATAATAAGCTACAAGAAGACTCTTGAATTCAGGCACAATATTCTCCGGCACAACTAACAATCCAATACCTTTTCCAATCATAAAATGATTAGCAAAGATAATAGAAGCTCTCTTATTACCATCAATAAAAATCTGTGTCTTCATACAATAAAGCGTAAGCTCAATTGCAATATCAACGTCCTCAAGTCCTGAGTTTATAATTTCATCTATTTTCTCTTTTACATCCAACTCATTTGGAATTGGAGGCACATAGCTTGAACCACCAATCGTAACAGGAACAACTCTAACGGAACCACCATTTTCGAAGAACCCTTCATTTACCAGGCGTGCTATATGACTTACCATATAATAATTGCAAGGAGAAGCCACTACATCCGGATCCACAATAAACTCCCACGCATGCTTCAAATTTAAGATTTTTTGAACATCAGTCGCTTTTACTCCGTTAACTTCGCCATTTTCCAAAATAGTTTCTGTCTGTGGAAATGTAGTGGAAACACCTTCCAATACAGCCTGATCATAAATCAGACTTTTGACATTAGCTCTAGCAAAGTCAATATTAAGCTTTACTCTTGGTGACAGTTCGCTTTCTGTATATCCAAGCTTTGCTAAGTCCTTTTCGATTTTTCTAAGTTGCTTTTTAACCGCTCTTATTTGCTGCGATTGATTAACTGCAAGTGCGTAGAGCTCCTCAGAATATTTATCTATATAATTTGATTTGTATTTTCCAGCTTCTCTTTTTCTAACATAAATATATTTCTGATCATTTACAGTCTTGACTTCAATACTTCCATCAAATGCAGAGATATTAATTTGAGCCTGCAAATCAGCTTTTTCATTTAGTAATCTTTGGATTTCTGTTATATTACTCATTCATCCATCTCCTTTTAGGGTGATTTTATAATTATATATTGGCACTTTTCCACCCTAAATTCAATATATTTTTTAAATTTAGGGTGATTTTTTATTATATTTTTTCAAATTCACCCTAAATCATATCGGACAGGTTTATTTCTTACTCGCCACCTGTAGAGGTGGGAGTCTTCTCCGATGAGATAAAAATGTTTTAGATTCGTTTCTATCTTTTGTATTCGAAAGCATCCCCTGTGAATTTAGTGCTAATTGTGTTGGATCCTTGGGACATCCGCGATTTACAACTCTAGTAAATGAATCTCCTGTACTAATCATCATAACATCATAATTCCCAGTTTCCTTTTCCGAATATGCCTGGTATTCCTCCATTCCATCAATCGCATCATCCTTCTCTTCTGTGATTGATAAGATAACCTCCTTTGTTAATGCCGTATATCAACATAAAAACAATACTCGGATATCTAAGCTTAATTGCCTCCCAGAAAAACCTTGCATATCCGCTACAGAACAGTTCCTCTACCGAATACTGGCGACTCTCCATCATCTGTTTCTCATGTTCCTTGTAATCATATATTTCGTTGATATGATTTCTGGTATCCTCATTGATTCCAAGGCAATAAACTAATGCCTTGTGATATACATCCTGGTACCGGCATTTCAGCAACCATTCCTCGTAAAATTTCCGGTGACTCTCATTTTTTAAAAATAAGTTTTTCTTTATTTGCACTTATCGCTGTGTTGTTCATACTACTTTCTCTCTCTTTCTTAATTCGTATAAATTTCGTATACCATATCGCAGGAATTCGTATATGAATCTGAATATACGAAAACGAAAAAGGACCTTCCTCAGAATAATTTCTGAAGAAAAGTCCTCATTTTTAATCGTTTTCTATCTGGAATTGTTCAAAAGCTATCCGTCAGTTGAGCCTATAATTCTTCATATCAACTTACGAATTTGTTGTAGTAAGCGTTGTAGTAAACCTACCTCTTACCCTCTGAAGCCCTTGATTTTACTGACTTTATTTATCCAACGACTTCATTGTCGGGATTTCACATCAATTTAATTTACTTTAATGCTTTTTCCTTTAATAAAGCCTTTTTCGGTGTTCCAACATTATTATAATAACATATTTATGCTGATTACACCACTCGAATTTGTCGTACTTTTGTCGTATGGCACACATTTTGTCGTACTCTAGTCAGTCCCAGTAGGACTCTTTCCTAAAATACATCTAACTTGTGTGCTAAATTTTGAATTGCTTCCTGCTTTTTGGTATCGGTAACTTCCGCATAAATATCCATCGTTGTTTCGATATTTGCGTGTCCCATAATGGACTGAATTACCTTTAAGTTTGTTTCATTCTCGCAAAACCTTGAGCAAAAGGTATGTCGCAAATGATGACATGAAAAATGTGGTATTATCACAGGCTCTCTGTGCTGTTTTGCAGCTTTTACCACTTCTTCTGCATTGTGTGCTTCATATATACGCTTGATTGCTCTGTTTACAGCTTGCGGATTATGGATATTGCCAAAACGATTCATAAAGATAAATCCTTTCATCCCATCAATCACTGTTTCATTAAATCCATGTTCCTTCTGGTCATCCAATTCCATCTGGAGTGCATCATAAACCGTATCCATCATCGGAATCGTGCGTATACCAGCTTCTGTCTTTGGAAGAGATACAGCAAATGAACATATCGGATGTTCTTTGAACTCTCTACTGTAATAAACCACGCTATGATTGATACTGATCGTCCTTTTTTCAAAATCAATGTCTTCCCATCGGATACCGATTGCTTCTCCTATTCGACAACCTGTTCCAAGCAGAAACTTAAAAAATGATGCCCAGTGGTAAAATGTAGGACTTTCATCAATATAGCGTATAAAGGCTCTCTGTTGTTCCACTGTCAAAGCGTGTCTCACACCATGATTTTTGCCCGGCTGCTTCTTGATCTGTGCCATAACTCCATCGCTCGGATTAACACGAATAATGTTATCACGCACTGCAAGCTGAAATGTCGGGTGCAGGACTGTATGAATTGTTTCCAGCGTATTTATCTGCATTTCCTTTTCCTTCAGTAAGTGTTGGTAAAACTGCAGCACATCTGAATACTTCACAGAAGCGATTTTCTTCTTTCCAAATCCACCTCGTATAAAGCGATCATACATATATTTATAGTTCCGCATTGTTGTTTCCCTCAACTCTGCCTTTGTCGATATATATCTGTCAAAAACAAAATTGATTGTAGATGTTCCGGCTGCATACGCATCCAACCCATCAAGCTGATCTTTCATCAGTTTAACTTTCTCTCCGCAATTCCATGATGTCCTTAGAATAGATGCTCCGGCGCTTTCCCTCCGGATCAGTGTATGTATATACATACTTACCATCACAGCTGCGTTGCGTTTCGCCTTTTCTTAATACTCTCCCTTTGTTATCCTTTCTTGATTTCGCCATCTCGTCTCCTCTCTCAAGGAAAGAGATTTTGTACTAGCTACTCAGCCGGTTTTTCCATTGCATATTGCAAATCAATACCTTTTTGTAGCACCTGTGTTATGGTCATGTCATGTTTGGACGCATATCCTTTCAGTCTTGCAGCTTCTTCCTCCGTCAGTTTTAATCCGATAAGAGTTTTTTTAGGATTATCCGACTTCGGTCTACCTGTTCTCGCCACAACATACACCTCCATCCATTTCATATTCATTATACTTTCAGTTAAACCAAAAGTCAAGTGAATTTTGTTAAACCAAAATCTTTTTCCTTGTCTGCAAAATTTATTTCACCCGAAATGACTCAAGATATTGGTCAAACACATCAAGGTCTACCAACACCATTCTGTCTATCTTCAAAATAGCACCCGCGTCTTTCGCAAGAGTCTGAAACTTATTCATTCCCATGCTATACATTTCTGCTCCTTCCTTATATCTGACCAGTCTTTTCTTATTTATTACCTTTGGCATCCTCTGCATTACTCAAATCCTCCTTAAATTTAACACGCATTTTATCTGCCAATGACAACCCACAATTCACTTGCCGGCTCTCATAGGCAGATAAAAATGCAATACAGGTGACAGATCATTACTCTGTCCACATCGGTCTTGCACCGTCATTCAAATTGACCGGACTGCAAATTTCCTTACAATCCGGAAGTATCATTATCACGGACATGCTTCATCGCCCTGTGTTACTGCCACACATTTTGTCAGATCTTCTCGCTCCATACCTTTGCTTCAATGTAATATTTCAACATTCCCTCACGTTCACTCCGCTCAAAGAGCAGGTACATCTTGGCGAATCTACCTAGTGGCTCCACATATCCTCACGTCCTGTATGCAATCAATATTCAATTGTCAAGGTACAAGATGCATACGCACCGATCAGCGAATGGAAAGGGACACCGCTGACCGCCTGCTATGCAACTTCAAAAGCCAATATTTTCGTAATCAGCTTTGTTTCTAATCTGCGACGTAAAGTTTCATCAACACAGTAATGTACCTGTCCACTTTCGTCATACAGCTTTCTTGTGGACAATTTGATTATGTACCCCTCATAATGTTTTAACACGGCATTGATTGCACTCACATCGCCCTCTGATGCTGCCTTTATAATATGGAAAGGCAACAAATTTTCTTTGTTTCTGGTTTTATACATCTTTTTCATCTGCTATTCCTTCCATAATCTTTCTCAAAATTTCCAGTGAGCGTGTTCTGTGTTCATGAATGGTACTGCGAACCAGATTCATTTCTCTTTGCAATATCTGCATCGCTCATCTCCATGAAATAGGAAAGTAAAATAACATTTCTTTTTCTTTCCGTAAGTTCTTTTAATGCTTCCGCAATCAAAGTATTTTTACTTCAATATCATAGCCATGCACTTCAAAATGATGATTTTCTGTTCCGTACTCATCCATAGTAAATAATTTGCTCAGCTCCTTTTCTGACAGGTCAGAGAATGTGACTTCGTGTTTCCTGCGATAGTCCATGTGTTTGTAATAATTTACAGCTTCACCTTTTTAATGCCATCTGGCACAAACGGTCAAACTGATGCCTGACAGTCATTTCATCCTTAGAAGAAGGTTGCCCCATACGAGTTCACCTCCTCCCGTTCCGAATGACAAGGCATTTGCCTTTTTCCCTTCCGGTGTATCTCCCAAATGAAACCGGGGAGATGTTCGGGTGGATTGAAAAATTTTTATAGAAAATTTTTCTGTATACAAAAAACGTCCTTGCAGGCACACACCCACAGGACGCTGTTCATAGCTGATATTAAATTTTCTCCACATTCTACGAGTGTATATAATGCACTTTCAATTGTAGAATTTGCCGCATTACTTAAAATGCGACCTATTTAGCTGTCCTTCCACGCAATAGGCAGGATAATATTTCCCAAATACAAAAATATCCTTTCAACGGTTCAGAATACATAACTCTCCCAAACATATTCAAAGGATAAAACAACGTGAAAAAACCTTTGAATACTGCGTTTTTTTATATGCAATATCCAAAGTTCCTATATTTTATTAGTGCATTATATCCCTCTGTTAAAGTGTATTATTAGTTCATTTTCTTTTTTAAATGGTGAACTATACACTATACATGGATGTGCATGATATGGCTAAATCTAAGAAAATTGATAAAGACATGGGTTTTCGTCTTAAAAAGGCTAGACTGGATCAAAAGCTGACATACGATGAATTATCCGAAAAATCCGGTGTTTCATCAAGATATATCAAAAGATCGAAAATCATGGTAATGTTCCAAGCCTTGAAAAACTTGGTCAGCTCATTCGTGCTTTACACATCTCTGCTGATCCGTTCTTTTATCCGGCAGCTCCAACTGATAATCTGGATTACCAAAGACTGTTGGTTTATCTTTCAGAATGTACAAACGATCAGATAACCACCATTCTTGCCCTAGTAGAAGCCTATCTTCGTACATATAAAACCCATGAAACAGAAAGACCACTGCTTAAATTTTTTATTGAAGCGATACCCTACTCCCCATACAGTCTGTATGTAAATCGGTTTACTTGGATTATCTTCTATTTTTCCACGCAGGTTGCGGATATGGCTCATGACAATATTATAATCACCAAAATATGGCTCTTTCCAAACAATATTATATATTTTCTCCTTGCTAAATACCATTCCAGCATTTGCGCTAACAGTAAAAAGAATTTCAAATTCCGTAAAAGTAAAATTCTATTTCTTTGTTTCCTTTTACCGCCAACCGTCTTTTCAGCATTTATTGTTAATCCCTGAAATTCTAAGCATTTTTTTATGTTCTTATTTTCACATATTTTCATTTGCTTATTTTCTAATATGCTTAATATCTCGCTAATAACATCATCTTCACTTATTTTTCAAATGACAACAGCAACATTTTCCCCATAACTTTCCACCTCCTCAAATCTTACTTTATGTAATGGTTCAATTATTACATAAGTAAGATTTACAGATCAACTATTTTTCCAAATTGACATTTCAACAAATACAGAATATACTTATTTTTAT
>VOFB01003233.1_pt1 | contig 116054 bp, 166 predicted proteins | sample 5384141 | NCBI WGS metagenome assembly VOFB01 (sample SAMN12384721, study PRJNA508395) | human gut metagenome | isolation source: healthy gut A | host: Homo sapiens
CTTCCATTAAATCCATATAGTCTGCAGCTCAATGCTGTTCCAGGCATTTTACTGTCTGCGGAAGATGAAATAAACTTATTTTCCAGATCTTGCGAAAAAAACCAGTCTGTGTTCCATAATTTCACCTCTCAAAGTTTTTTATCAGCACTTCGTTCTTTGCATATCTCCACCCCGTAACACCTGCTTTAATGATATGAAACTGATGCTGAGCCACCCAATTTAGCAAAATCTCATGTTTCTTGCCTTTGTGCTCCACCACATTGGATAATATAAATTTTTGCCCATTGCTGTCAAGCCCGGTTAAAATGTCCAGCAATTCCAATTCCTCTTTGATGGTCCACCCTTTTCCCCCGCGCCTGCCATCATTATAGGCCGCGTTTGTTATATAATACGGCGGGTCGAAATAGAACACGGTATCGCTCGGAAATGATTCCCAGTCCAGGTTGACATAGTCCTGATTGATAAATTCTACCTGTTCACACTTGGCCACAAAGTGCTCTATTCTGCTTTTCATGTCATCACTGTATCCGGCCACTCCAATGGGTGTGTTGAATTTCTGGCTATTATTAAACCGGATCATATTTTGGAAGGCGTACATGTGCAAAACGAAAAGTTCCAGGCAAGTGCCCTGGAAATTGTAGTAATCTCTCAATTTCTTATACGGTTCTTCCAGCCCCTTGCCCAGTTGGTACTCATTGATGCAGCGCTCCACGCTTTCAATGATGTCCGATTTTTCAGACTGTGTCAGCCACCGTACTGTCTCGTATATGCGCCTGTCTATTTCATTATAAACCACCGTATTTGTAGCAAAGATATTCGCCCCCACATTAAACGCTCCGCCCAGAACATCCACAAAGGTATCGACCCTTGCCGGTAATTCCCGGTTAATCTTTTCAACCATGGTATCTTTGCTTCGAGTAGTTGAGGGGGAGATTTATTTACCGATAAATCCTTTTTTTTAAAATAAATGATCACTTCGTTTAGGTTCCTTCCGTTGCCCTTGTTACTGGAACGGTGATTTTGATATTCCTTATAATCAAAATGCTCTACGTGAACCTGGTGATTCACTGCAAATACCTCTGCCAGTTCCACAAGCTCTTCCAATGGTACCAGCCCCTGATTACTATAACTTATAATGACGTGCGTGAATTTGATCTGTCTGAACAAATCTTCAAACTGCGTTTTTGCACCTAATCTTCTGGCATACAAAGAGTTTTTGTCTCCTCTTCCCCTCTTGCCGCCAACCCCGGCAATATTCGGATAGTCGTACTTGGCAAGTGTCTCCAAAAGGTGATAGGCTGACACATATTGGGTGACGGTGTACAGGGGGGATCTATGTACGCAATGTCTCCCTCTATACGCCGCACCAGCTGGTTCGTATCCTCTGAGTAGGATACAAAACCGCGCAGCCCGTTGGTCTCGTTCATTGCCAGAGGTTCGATTATAAACTCATTTAAGGCCCGTGAGTCCCAGAATTTAAAAAAACGCCTCATAGGTTCCCGAAGTATTTGAATATCTTGTGACGCTTTCTAATAGAGAGGCAATCAAAAAATTATACTCATCTTCATCTATAATTCTGTTGTTCTTCAGCTCTTCAATACTTTGACGAATCCCATCAATTCTTATGCCATTCTCTTCTGTAAAAAAACATTCTGTCTCCAACTGGAGTATAGTTATTGTAAATAAAATATGTGGAATTAGGAGTATACTCCTGATGGTTCAGCCATTCGTAAATATCCATATGGTATCTGTCGTTAAATCTTCGAAACCGGGGAGTACTGGAATATTTTAATTTTGCCTTGCTCATAACGGCTGAATAGTACAAAAAATCGTTCGTCAATATATTATAGCGGTCTTTGAAAAAGTCTCCCACACATCCTGTTCCTGAAAACAAGTCCGCAAAGGTATCTCCCTCAATATGATATTTATCAATGACATCCTGAATTGCTGTCAATAGTTTCACTTTACTTCCAAGGTATCGCATTAATAAAAAGCTCCTTATCCATCATTTGTGCATACATTCACCACGATTACATTCTATAAGCTCCCTGCTCATACCCTGCTATTCCTTCTGATATCTCTTTGCATCTGCTCTTCTAATGTCCGTGGATGCCTATGCGCTACTCTATTATACCCTACAACCATTTTTTATGCCAGTGCAAAGCCATCACTTTCCCATGCCAATGCCATAACAACCTTGCCACCTTCCTGAATGATCAAATGGTGCAATGAATGGCATACTCTTCCGATTCCATTTTCTGTTTTAAAACATAAAAAAGAGGCCATTGCTTCGGTAGATTAATTATCCACTTTTACAACAGCCCCTAATTTAAAAGCAGTATAGATTCTTAATAAAGGTAGGTCTTATATCCCCCCCTCTTAACACCTCCGCCGCCGGAACATAGTCATACCCATATGCCTCAGCCACGGACGCAAAAGTAATTTTTCCCTTATATACATTCAAACCCGACCTCAGCCCTTCATCTGCTGACAGCGCCTCCTCCAGTCCTTTGTCCGCTATATTTAACCTGTAGCCCAAAACCGCATTGTTCAGCGCAATGGTAGATGTATTTGAAACAGCTCCCGGCATATTTCCTACGCAGTAGTTCACCACTCCGTCCCTGATAAAGACCGGATCATCATGATAGGTCACATGACTGGCCTCACTGCAGCCACCCTGGTCAATGGCCACGTCCACAATAACGGCACCCTTTTTCATATACTTCAGGTATTCCGCTTTGATCAGCTTTGGTGTCACAGCTCCCGGAATCAGTACTGCGCCGATTACCATATCCGCATCCCTTAGACAGGCCAGGATGTTCTGAGGTGTTGAATACACTGTATTGATCTTCCCCTGATAGATGTCCTCAAATACTCCATTTTGTCTATATTAATATCCAGAACCGTCACATCCGCGCCCATGCCCACAGCAATTTTTACGGCACTTGTCCCAACAACTCCGGCTCCCAGGACCACCACCCGGGCCCTCGGTACGCCGGGGACACCTGCCATTAGGACACCCCTGCCACCATACGGTTTTTCCAGATATTTGGCACCCTCCTGCACACTCAGCCTCCCGCAATCTGGCTCATGGGCTTTAAGCAGGGAAGCGCTCCGTTTCTGTCCTTAATTGTCTCAAAGGCTACTCCTATACATTTGATCTTAACAAGGGCATCTGTCAGCTCTTTGTCCGCTGCCAGATGCAGATAGGTATATAGAATCTGGCCCTCATGGATCAGGGGATATTCCGGTTTTAGTGGCTCCTTCACTTTTACAATCATTTCGCAAGAATCAAAAACCTCCTTGGCTGTGTCAAAATGATACACCCTGCCTCTCTGTACAGCTCGTCCGTAAAGCCGGAACCTTCCCTGCCCCTCTTTGCACGTAAACTTGGTGACCATGTTCCGCAAATGCCTTTGCAGAATCAGGAGTAAGTCCGACTCTGTACTCATGTGCCTTGATTTCCGTTACGGTTCCTATCTTCATAATGATCCTCCTCTGACAATTGTTTACAAAGCATACTACTTAAATGGAATCCAAATTCACTCCTGCATACCTTGCCCACTCTTGTTTACTCTTTTCCAACGCCGCTTCACTGGGTTTCTCTCCAAAAACATACTCTATGATCTCCTGCCTGCCCCAGCAGCATATTAATTCCATAAATAATTTTTTTTAATCCGCAGGCATCTGCCTTTTTAATAATTCTAGTTCTGGGAGGATTCGTGATCACATCCAGTACAACCGCATGCCCGGGCAGATTCTCGATAAAATCCACATAGTCATAGTCTCTCCCTGACCCCTTGAACCCCATTGACGTACACTGTAGCATCAGATCCTTATCCCTTGCCGCGGCATCCAGGTTCTCCCTGGTCATTTCCATTGTATATATTTCCATTCCTGATGTGTTCTTTCTCAGAATGTCTGCCACAAAATCCGCTTTTTCCAGAGTTCGGTTTACAATGGTCAGCTCACGTACTCCCGCCAGAGCCAGCTCTCTGCCTATGACACCAGTAATGGCACCCGCACCCAGCATCAAAACTTTGGCTCCTTTCATCTTCACCTTATTTTTTGAGGGCAGCTAAGCATCCTTTTCCATCCATACCTGTCCCAAAGGTCTTTCCGTTTTGGATCTTCACAGTGTTAACAGACCGAAAATTCTGGATGTCTCATCCACTTCATCCAGCAGGGGAATGATTTCGGATTTGTAGGGCATGGTTACCACAAGCATTTTCAGGTCCATCTGTTTGGCTGCTTCGAGATACTCCTAAGTGTTCCCCTGGGCACCTCCACAGGCCATAGTATGCAGTTTAGATCTAAGTCCTCAAACAGCGGATTGTAAAATATAAGGCGTAGACGGTGCCTCAATGGGACACCCGATATTAGGCACCAACCTGGTCTCTTTGTTTAACTTTAGATATTCAAAATTCATCTCTACCTCCTGAATAGTTGGCTGTATAGCTGTTCTTTCTTCATGTTGCCGTATAAAAATGGAATGCTGCCGCACCCTGACTAGGCTGCGGCAGTCTCCCTTTACAGGGCTGCTATCTCAGCAGCTGCCTTTAAAATTTATCTACATCCTCCGTGGAATGGCAGTGCAGCGGAGATACCCGGATGATTCCGTCCAGGCCAAAGGGATGCAGGGAACGGACAGAATAGTAGTTTCCGTCATTTCTGTCATATACAATAACCCCTCTCTTCTGAAACTCGGCGACTGCATCCGTATAATTTATATTATCAAAGGTGAGTGCCATAATAAAATCTCTATTCTCAAAATCCTCTCTGTCAAAATGAACCTTGGCGTTGGGGATATGTCTCAAACCGGGGACTTCTTTTTGTTCCCTCCAGGGTGTGATACATCAAAGCCCGTTCCTGCAACTCAATATGCATCATTCCCTCCTCCCAAAGTTTGCGCCGGTCTGTCTCATCAGTGAACTGGGAGCCCAGCCAGCACACGTAGTCCACAATTGCGGTGGCAGTTGCAAGCATAGCTGGCGCAGGGCCTCCGATTTCCCAGGGGTCTCCCAGGTTTCCGAAGATTCCGGGATGGTCCAGCCTGGCCAAACGATCGGATAGATAGGCTGCACCGAAGCCACGGCATCCGAATATTTTATAGGCAGCAAAATTTACGGCATCCAGCTCTACTTCCTGAACATCCACCAAGCCGTGTGGCATATGCTGTACGGCATCGCTCACAATGTACACGTCCTGTTTTTTCGCCCTGCATAGCTCCACGATCTTTTTCATATCCATCACAGCTCCAGTATGATTCGATGCATACATACAGGTAACTAAGGCCGTATCTTCATCCACCATAGCTGCGATTTCCTCCGGAATAATACTTCCGGTCTGTTTATCCGGCGCACATACACGCACTTCCATCCCGCGCTTGTTGGCATAATATCTGACAGAATCGTACACAGAGGGGTGCTCCAGTTCGGTGGTAACCACATTTTTTCCCTCTACATTTTCCAGGATGGTACGCACGATAGTAAACATCGCTTTTTGAGGAAGAGGTCTCATTTAAAATCTGTGCGTATTTGGGGGCATTGAACATAATGCGCAAATCTGCAAATCCCCCTAGCGTCTTTTTTTTTCTCAGAGCTTTCGCTCTTTTATGCTTACGGGAATCACAGTCTGGAAAGCTATCCAGCTCTTGATAAATCTCGTTTACTGCTTTCAGTCTCAAAGATCCGCCTGCGTTTTCAAAGAAAACACGTTCCCCTGCTTCCGGGTCTGTATCAACATTTAAAAACCTTGATTTTACCTCTTTTTGAAGCTCTTCTGGGAATAGTAATCCCTGTGGGTAATCTTTTTCTTTAATCATTTTCTTACCTTGCCTTTCCGATGCTCAACCGCTTCTATCTCTATTTTCATTATTCTTTTTAATCAAAAACTACCTTGCCCTCGTCCAGAATTATCTTTCCATCCACTTTGATGGTTGGATTCTTGAACATCATATCAATATGCAGGTTAATATCATTCCCTGACTCATTATTTCCCAGCGCCACGTGCACAGTTCCCATACATCCCTCATCTTCCAGCATTCTCCCGTTTAAGCTCGCATCCGGATTTAATCCGACGCCGATCTCACCGATCTGGTAAATTCTGCGGTCCCCGATCTCTTCCAATACCTCTTCTAAGACCTTAGCCTGTGGGCCTCCGGAAATCTTTTGTGACAAAACTGTCCTTAATTTCTACCCGGATGGGTTCGGCATCTGTAATCAGCCCGATCCTGGGATGGGTGATGGAGCCGTCCACATACACCACACCATTGGCAGTGTAAGGCATGGCACCTGTGGCACATTCGATGTCTGGGGGTGAAGAAGTTTTTCCCGGTTCGAGTGTCATTCCATACTGTGGAAAAACCTTATGCCCTTTTATGCTGGCCCGGTAATTAGTCCCGATTGCTGAGGTTATTTCACAGATGTCACCGCCTTCAAACCCCTCTGCAATCTGGTCCACATATTTCATATTTGCAGGGAAATCTGTATAGAGTCCGCCAGACTCCAGCATAGCAAAATCATAGTCACAGCAGTTCAGATCCCTCGCCCCCGCCTCACACGCTTTCATTCTTGCCGTGCTGTGGGAAAGTGATAAGGTGGTGCATCTAAAAATAACATCTGCTGCCAGCATTGCCGCTGCCACAGTTGCAGTGGGTTCTTCTCCGTGCATCTCCCTGTGGTTCATAAGAATAAGAGAGCGTTTTGGAAATCTCTCTGCAGCATCCCACATGGCCATACCGATATCCAATCTGGTATCATCTGTAACAATTAAAATTTCTTCTTCAGGCTGGCAATTGGAGCAAACGGTTAATAGTGTTTCACACGCTTTGTAAATCTTTTTTTTCTGCCATTTTTGTTCCTTCTTTCTTTTCTAATTGCATTGTTATTTGGTCTCTCTATTGTGAATATTTTACAAAAGATGCGGGCCGCCACTCCCTAACTTCTCGTTAAAATAAATTCACCAATCTCATTAATCCCGTGGTCTGAGGTCAGAATATGTACCTGGTCTTCTTCTGTGAACACTGCAATCTGGGCAATGCCCAATCCCTCCCGGATAACTTTTGAATCAAAGGTAAATCCTCCCCCTGTCCTATTAAGCCGGTGTATAGAAATCTCTTTTTCCCTCCCCGGCTGCATCCGATTACGTAAAATCCCCTAAAAGCTCTCCCATCCACACCACATGACCAAATTCCATAGGGTAGCTAAATACCTTCTCATATCCCATCCCGTCCATGCGGTAAACAGCAAGCTCATTTCCATGGAATGGCTGTATGACCGCCATCTCCTGTTTTCCGTCTCCGTCTATATCAGAGAGCCACATATCACTTGTTGGTATCGCCATCACCTTACGGATCATCCACGTCCCGTCCTCAATCTCCCTTAACTCAAAAACTCCCTCTTCAGCACCTACCAATATGCGCTCTTCTCCATTTGAATGATCAAGATACATTCCATGGTTTTTGTGAAGTCCAAGTAAAATGGGGTTTGCTGATACCACGCCTCCAGGTACTCGGGGGATACGTATTTCGTATACAGCTCCGGGACTGGACCAATCCTCCACAAATGACTTTTCTCCGCAAAGAGTAGCGGCAATGATTTTTCTGTTTTCCGGCTTTCCAACCAGAGCAATCCCTGTGCACAAAGGGGAGGCTGCATACCACCTGAACTTTGCAGGCAACAGTGGCGTTGGGTGTTGGTATCATCTGCACATATACAATCTCCGCCTCCTCTGATCGAAATACCGGATAAAATTTTCGGATAGCTAAGAAAGCACCCTCCTGTTCCGGAATGGGTATAAAGCTCATAATTCCTCCGTCAATACCGTCCAATGGAAAAACTGCTTTAGTCTTACTGCTGATTAACACATACCCACCGCATTCTGCCTCCGATCCTGCCAGGTAATACATAATTCCGCTCAGGCGAATGGCTGCCACCGCATATCCTGCTTCCATCTTTGCCAGAGAAATTCGGTTCACTCTTAACATTTTGTCCACCTTCCTTAATAATGGATTCCCGCAAGATCAAAGGTTGCCATCATAAATTCCCGGCACATCTTTTCTTTTTCCCAGAGATCATCTCCCGGATGGGAGCGCACTTCAAGGGCACAGTAGGTATTTCTGATCCCCGGAGTAGTCTCATAGCCTGCGGCGTGCCTCACTACCTCTGCACCCACTTCCGGAGTCAAGAATCCCCAGGTCTTGAATTCCGGTGCACGCCCTACATCCATGTGCAGATCCCCAAAGCAGGGATGGCTCTCATCCGCAATACAATTGCACAGATGGAACTGAGCCAGATAGGGCTGGGCCAAATCTAAAGACGCAATCAGGTCGATTTTACCCAGCACTTCATGTGCGCTGTCCCAGTGAATATAGATGTTGGGGTTTACCTTCTGCAATCCTTTAAACCATTCAGCCACCTCTGGCATAGGACCAATCAACTGCTTCTTGTAGGCATACCGGTCCAGAGGCTCCAGAACCATGTGCATCCCCTCATTCTTACTGATTTCCTCATGAATTGTGGTAAGGGACTCGAAAAGCGCTTTTTTCTGCTCCTCCTTCTGCTCCTCCCTAAATAATCTCCGGAAGGAATCCCATAATTAGCAGTTCCCATCTCCGGAAGCATCTTGGCCATTTCCACTGCATAATCTACAGATTTTTTACGCAACTCCGGATCAAGGCTGGAAAGATTTAGCTTGTTCCTTAACAGATAGGGTGTTGCCCAGGTTGTCAACTGGTAATTATTCTCCTCCACTACCTTTCGGATTCTGTCCCGGTACTCCCTCTGAAAAAAACATTCCAAGCTCAATCCCCTGTAAAACTCCTTTTCCGGTATCTGCTCCACAACCTCTGTCATTCTCCGTTCATCGTCCGTTATGGGCATAAACATTTCAAAAAGATGGGCAGACGGCAATATTTTCTGCATATTTATTCCTTTCTCAGCGATATCTGTGCTGTATATATTCATTCTGCGCTTTAGAGGACAGACGCATTTCCATGCCCCCGTCCACATAAAGATCATTTCCTGTGATAAATGAAGCGGCATCTGAAGCAAGAAATACAGCCGCCATTCCAATTTCTTTCTCCGTACCAAAGCGCTTCAGGGGAGTCGCCTCCTCCATGACTTTCAGCCTATCTGGTGTATTGACATTGATCTTTCGTATCATATCTGTCATTATGTAGCCCGGATTAATGCTGTTTACCCGGATTCCATAGGGTGCCAGTTCCGCCATCAGACTGCGGGTAAGGGCTGCAATCCCGCCCTTGCACATGGTATAAGCTTGATTAGATGGCATCCGATTCTGGCGCTCAGGGATGTAATATTAATGATAGCTCCAGCTCTCCTTACTGCCATGTGGGAGGCAACCGCCTGGGTCATCAGAAAAACAGCCTTTTCCTGAATGGCCACCACTTGGTCAAAATCTTCTTCTCTGTATGTTAGAAATGGGCCTTTCAAATTTATTCCTGCATTATTTACCAGTATATCAATAGGCGTCTCCCTCTCTATCTTCTCTACCATTTCTTTTATAGTGTTTGAATCCGTCAAATCTGCCGTATAATAGGAAGCTGCCTTTCCCAATCTGCTGGCTGCCTTTTGCAGTATTTCCTCCCTGCGTCCTGTCAGAATCACCTTAGCTCCAGACTCCACAAACTGCTCTGCAATTCCAAATCCAATTCCAGTGCCTCCCCGGTGATTAGTCCTGTTTTTCCCATCTAAGGATATCTCCTGTAACATAAGCCCTCCTGTCCTTATTTCAGATAGGCCTCAAATACGGCCTCATGACCCACCAGGTTCTTTCCCTCATCTTCAATAACAATCTGTCCGGTGCGCAGTACGTATACGCGGTCGCTGATTCTCAGTGCCTTGCTGGCATTTTTTGTTCTATGAGGAGCATTGTAACCCCTGTCTCCTTAATTATTTCAATAATACGGAACACCTGGTTAATCAACATCGGTGCAAGGCCCATAGACGGTTCGTCCAATACCAGAATATCCGGCTGAGCCATGAGTGCACGTCCCACTGCCAGCATCTGCTGCTCTCCGCCCGACAGGGTTCCTCCTGCCTGCCTTCTTCTCTCCTTAAGCCTTGGAAAATACGAAAACACCTGTTCCATAACCTCCAGTTCCTTCTGTTTGTCCTTTTTCCTGCAGAAAGCCCCCAGCTTTAAGTTCTCCTCCACTGTCATATTTGCAAATATATTTCTACCCTCCGGAACAATGGCAATCCTCTTTTATAAAAATTTCGTAGTAGGGCATTCCCACAACGTTTTCTCCTTCCAGGATAATCTCTCCTCTTTGATATTAACCAATCCCAAAATAGAGTTCAGCAGTGTGGATTTTCCTGCTCCATTTGCCCCTACCAGGGAGACCAGTTCACCCTTTTCCACGTGCATGGAAACATTGCGAAGTGCCACTATGGGACCATACGTTGCTACTAAATTGTTAATTTCAAGTACGCTCATATCAATCCTCACTTCCCAGGTAGGCTGCAATGACCTCCTCATTTTCTGAATCTCTTCCGGTGTACCATAGGCCATCAGGGAGCCGTAGTTTAATACAGCTACCTCGTCTGATATGGTCATGATGACATCCATGTCATGCTCCACAAGCATCACAGTCATATCAAAATCTTTCCGAATTCTGGTTATCAGATCTATTAATTCCTTTTTTCTACCTTATTCATACCTGCCGCAGGTTCATCCAGAAGAAGTAGCTTAGGTTGGGATGCCAGCGCTCTGGCAATTTCCAGAAGCCTCTGGTGTCCATAGGGAAGGCTGCCTGCCAGCTCATCCTTCTGATCCAGCATTCCTATGTAGTCCAAAAGTTCCTTTGCTTTTTGTGTAATTTCTGCTTTTTTCCCTGGCGCACTTCTGCGGCTGAAAGATGATACTCAGAACAGCCGCGTGGGTTCTGCAATGGAATCCTGTCATTACGTTTTCAATAGCGGACATTTTTTTAAAAAGGCGGATATTCTGAAATGTCCTGGCGATCCCCTCTTTTTACAATTTTATTCGGCCTCATCTTGTTGAGCACTTTCCCGTTGAAGGTAACGGTACCCTTTGTGGGTACGTAAACACCCGTAATGAGGTTAAAGGCTGTGGTCTTCCCTGCCCCGTTGGGGCCAATCAGAGCACAGATCTGGTTTTTATCAATGTGGAAACTCACGTTATCCACAGCCGTCAGTCCCCAAACTGCTTCGTCAATCCGGATAGTTCAAGTAAACTCATAACCGTCCACCTCCTTTGTGCGGTTCTGCCCCGCCTTTCATTTTTCCGGTTTTCTTTTTCAAATATACTTTAAAGCGGTCCAGATACCCCCGCAATTCCCCGGGAAAAATATGATAACAATTATCAGCATAATTCCGTACAGTACCATTCGGAAATTGTCCAATCCTCTCAGGATCTCGGGCAACATGGTAAGCAAAAACGCTCCGATCACCGGGCCCTTAAAGGTTGCCATACCGCCTACAATCACACAACACAGGATAATCTGGGATTCCTCCCCGCGAAAGCTGTCCGGGCTTACATACCGGATAACATGCGCATACAGGCATCCTGCAATGGCGCAGTAAACAGCGCTGATCACAAAAGCTTTGATCTTATACCGGGCAATGTCAATACCGCAGAGCTCTGCCGCATTGTCGTCATCGCGTATCGCCAGCATGGCCCGCCCTACTCTGGATTTCATCAGTATGATTTGATAAACCATCAAAATAACCACAAAGAATAATATAAGGTAATAGCAGAGGTACAGGGAATCCAGCTTAAAATCCCAAAATCCGGATATTGGATTCCGATAATCCCTGACGGCCCCTTAGTAAAATCCACCCAGTTAATTAAAATCAGCCTTACCACTTCCCCAAAACCGATGGTTAAAAGCACCAGATAGCTGCCCTTTACACGTAAGGAAGGAATTGCCAGCAGCACGCCTGCCACCCCTGTGACCACAACAGCACAGATCAATGTGACTGGAAACGGCATACCAAATCGGGTGTTTAAAATCGCTGCCGTATAAGCCCCTAAACCGAAGAAAGCCGCATGCCCAAGGGATAGGATTCCTGTAAAACCTGTGAGCAGATTCAGCCCCATTGCCAAAATAATGTACAGAAGAATGTTTGCCACGATCTGCATAATATAAGAACTGGAGCAATTGCGGGCACAAACAACAGTGCAGTAATTAAAATAATCCATTTTATATTCTTTTTAATGATCTTCATCCTTACTCCCCCTCTAGAATTTCTGTTCTACACGTTTTGCCAAAAGCCCTGCGGGTTTGAAGCAAAGAATAATCAACATGATCGCAAAAGAAATGATATCCCGGTAGGAGGATGCGATCATACCGGAACCGATGCTCTCTACGATACCCAGAAGCAGAACGCCCACCAAGGCTGCCGGAATGCTCCCGAAACCTCCAATGATGGCTGATGCAAATCCTTTCAATCCAATACTCACCCCCAGGTCCGGGCTTACATAGTACATAGGTGCCAGTAGAACACCGCTGGCACAGGCCAGCAGGGTGCTGATCCCAAAGGTAAGCATTCTCCTTTTATTGATATTAATGCCCAACATTTTTGCCGCCTTAGCGTCGGATGCCGCTGCCATCATTCCCTGGCCTATTTTGGTGAATTTGTAGAAGCACTGAAGTGCTGCCACGATTCAAGGGAGATCAGAATGATCCCGATACTCTGAGGCAGAATACGGATTCCCCCTATTTTTATTGGCGTCACGCTAAAAATATCCGGAAATTTGTAGGGGTCCACACCCCATATAGTTCTCGCCCCGTTTCTCAGTATAATCTGCATACCTATGGTTGCAATCATCAGATTAACAAAGGAGTTGTAATTGAGTTTATTGTAAATGAATTTCTCAAGGCAGAGGCCGAATATAGTCATTACTATCAGCCCCACCACAATGGAAAGCAGCAGATTTCCTGTGGCATGATACATGGATAAAACCACAAATGTGGAAAACATGATGGTATCTGCATGTGCCACATTCAGCATTCCCATGGATTTATAAGTCATCGTAACTCCGATTGCGAGCAAAGCATATATGGCTCCCATCGTCAATCCATTAAATAAATATGTAATAAACATGGACTACCGCCTTTCTAAAACTATTTATGTTTTCTCATTCATCTTTGGGATTATATAAGACCTGTTCGCCGTCCGCATTGTAGGTGACCAGCGTGCAGTCCTTTACAATATCTCCATTCTCATCAAAGCTCTGATTTCCGGTGACTCCGGTGTAAGAGGTATTTTCAATTCGTCCCTCAGTTCCTCACTTGTGAAATCTGTGTGCCCAAGCCTTTCTACCGCTTCTTTAATAAGGTATATGGTGTCGTAGGTCTGAGCCGCCACCTGGGTAGGCGGTTCGTTGTTAAAATACTGGCGGAAGGCTGTCCCAAAGGGAGCTACCTTATCATTAAATTCAGCAGTCAGCTCAGTGAATCCGCTGGCAACCACCGCTCCTTCCACCCATTGGGCACCCAGTTCGGTAAAGCTAGGATTATTGAATCCATATCCTAAAAACGGTATCTCCACTTCGTTCTGCTTCATCTGCTTACAAATCTGAGATGCCGCTGCATAATACCCCCAGCATACAATGGCATCCGGTTTTGTAGAGTTCACCTTTGTCAAAATGGAAGTAAAGTCCGCATCATCCGCATTAAACTGCTCCTCTGCCACGATCTCCAGTCCATATTCCCCACCAGCCCTTCGATCATCTTTTGCTGCATTTACTCCAAAGTCTGTGGAGTCGTGTACTACGGCGATCTTTTTGCCTCCCATCTCCTGGCTGATTTCCTTCAGAATCGTCTTTGCCGCTGTTGCGTCCGAAATGGAGGTACGAAAAATCCATTCATTTCCCTGTTGGGTAATCGCTGGTGCCGATGACCCCGGTGTAATTTGCGGCACTTGTTCTTCTTCAGTAATAATCATATCCGCCAGGGTGAGGAACCTGCTGTGCCCCTACCAATACATCCACTCCGATATGGCTCACCAGCTTTCTTGTAACCGTAACGGATTTCGCCGGAGCACCTTCATCGTCTTCTACGTAAAGCTTAACCTGCATACCGTTAATCCTCCGGCTGCATTGATTTTCACTGGTTGCCAGCTCCGCTGCCTTCTGAAGATAAACACCGTCTCCCGCTGTACCGGACAGCGGACAAACAACTCCTATTTTCAGCTCTGTCCTGGCTTTCGGAGTCTTATCTCTCCCGCACCCGGTCATACTCAGAGCCAAAACGGATAAAACCGCCGCTGCTGTCAAAATACCGGTAATTCCTTTTCCTGCCTTCACTTCTCTTTCACCCTTTCTTCTCACTTCTTCTCATCCGGTTTCTACTACAGTTTATTTTCAAAAATAGAACGCGGTCTATTTGTTGTTTTATATGATATCACAGTTAATCATTGTTGTATATTGACAATTGCTCTAAATTTATTTCTTCTGTTTTGTGCATTTTTTATTAAGGAATCACTTTAACTGTCTTGCAATCCGCCTGCTGATCGTTACCTCCAAAAAAAAGAAGCTACCTATCAGACAGCCTCTTTCGATAAAAACTTATTTAATTATATATGTTTTTAAATACTTATTTAAGTTTCCTCCACTCTATCAGAAATATTAAACAATCCATTACTCAGACACCATTCAAATACAACACCGAACATCACAATCTCCAACTCATAGAAAAGCTCTAGTGCTGTTATTTTCTTTTGTAAGCAGCCCTTCCTTCTGGGCTTTTTTACAAAAGCAAATGTGGAAATGGAGATCGCTGCCAAACTGTCCGGACTTTCCTCAACAACCTTTTGGGCCTCCATGGCCGGCGCGGTTCTGCGATTCTTCAGTACCTGGTTATGCAGGGAAAAGTAGTCGCTGACAAACTGTACACCGCTCTCCGCAAGGCACCCCACATACCATTTATAGATATCAAAATCCGCTCCAGACTGTTCATCTTTGAAAGCCGGTCCCTGTTTTTTCTTCTTATATTTGTCATACTCATCCACTGTATAATAATTTAGAAGCTCATCTTTATTTTTAAAATAATGGTAAAGTTCCCTTTGACACCTCGGCCACAACACATATGTTATTGATTGTTGTATGTTCGTAGTCATATTTACTGATCAGCATTTTCATGGCATCTTTAATTTTCTCTTTTGTTTCACGCGACTTTTTGTTCTCTCCTTGATTCTATGATTAATTCATTCATATAGCGCCTCCCGATAATATTATACTCTTATTTGTACCGCGTTCTATTTTTAAGTTATCATATTTTCTATAATAATTCAATGTTTATTTTCATTTCCCCAACTATTTGTACCTTAGTATTTAGAAATTAGCTGCTGGGAACGAATCCCCTTCCATTCCCTATACATCTGATACATATCCGCCTGTGAACTACCGTAGTTTACTCCTGAAACAGCGGCATGATACTGTCAGCAAAAATGCTTCAAACATTTCCATCACTGTCTAATGAAGTTCGGGTGAGCAATTTTTGTAAGAAGCCTCTATCCCGAATGCCCCAATGGGAGCAGTGATCAAAATCGAAACCACAGCTGCCGTAAGCACAATATTCCCGCAGGAAAGCCCCTTTGCCAGCGCAACACCGCCAATAGCCGCCTGCACCGTGGCTTTGGGTATCTGGGATATCATACAAAACATGCGCTCCTTACGGTTCAGCTTTGTCCCCAGCACACAGAGGTATGTGCCGGCCAGCCGAAAGAGCAGTCCGATGATCAGCATGACTACCATCATGATTCCCGCTGACAATGCATACCTGATATTCACCACAGATCCCACCAGGACGAACAGCAGAATCTCTGCAGGCACCCACATCTTTGTAAACTTACCGGTTATCCGCTTTGCAAGAACATCATATCTGTTGTAGATGGTAATTCCCATAGTCATGACCGCAAGCAGACCGGACACTGCAACGGTTCCTCCAGCGCCTCCTCAAGTACAACAAGCAGAAAGGATACGGAGAGAAGAATGATTACCTTTATGGTATCTCTCATATGAAACTTTTTAAAGTAGAGCACCAGCGCAAAGCCCACGGCAACACCCAGTGCAATCCCCAAAAGAATGGATACCGGAACCTGCAGAAATTCAGCGGGGGATACCTTTCCTCCCTGCGCCAGGGAGATCAATGCAGTGAACACTACAATTACGTACACATCATCTGCGGAGGAGCCTGCAATAATCATCTGAGGGATTCCCTTTTCTGTGCCCCATCCCTGATCAATCAGCTTAGACATAGCTGGCATAATGACAGCCGGTGACACCGCCCCCCATCACTGCCCCGATAATCCCGGCCTCCAGCAGGGAGATACCCATGAGCTTAGGCGCCAGCAGCAGATAGGCGATGATTTCCATTGTGGCCGGCAGAAAGCACAGCAGGACAGCCGGACGGCCCACACGCTTTAAATCACCGATATCCAAAGTCAGCCCCTGCTTTCATCAATATGATAATAAGAGCAATCTGTCTCAAATCCCCGGAAATATTTAAGATACTATCATCTAACAGGTCCAGGACATACGGTCCTAAAAGAATCCCCACCACCAGCATCCCAATGATATACGGCAGACGGATCTTCTTAAAAAATAGTCCCTGCAAACATCCCAAACAGCATAATCAACGCAATACTCAATAACATGACTCAATCCTCCATTTTCATATGTTTAAGTGTTTTTGCACAAAAAAACTGATAACCCTGTTTTTACACAGAAGTCATCAGCTAAACGCAATTTTGGAATAATCCACGGAGAACCTCATTCCCTTACACTTATTTCAAAAATCATACCATGTACAGATCTGATTGTCAATGCCCACTGCATCCCCTAATTTTGTCCGGATCGTTCCCACAGCAACCGTTAGACCGGTCAGGTTCGTTACAGGCTGAGTAGCAAAATACCACCCCAAAGCCAAGACTCAGCCCGGGGCGGTATCACTTACAAACCTACTTTTTCATTTCTGTTCTCTTATTACTCCTATTTCGTTACCCTTATTACGACTTTCGCCCTCTTTCCATTGTAACTCTTAGCAGTAATCGTCACTTTTCCTCTCTTCTTAGCCGTTACTTTTTCCGTCTGCGCTCACGGTTGCAACACTCTTTTGCTGGAACGAAAGGTCACCCTCCGGCGCTGCCCTGGCTGTATTTTACTTTCAGCCTGAAGGACTTTCCAACCTTCAGTGTCTTCCTGGCTCCGCTCAGCTTGATTGACTTTGGCGCTTTCTTTACAGTGATTCTGCAGGTCGCCTTCACACCGTTTGCGGCTGTAACCGTAATCACTGCCTTTCCTGCCTTCTTCGCACTCAGCTGTCCTTTTGCGTTAACAGATACCACCCTTTGAGTTGCTGCTCTTGTAGGTAAGCTTCTGGTTTACCGCATCTGGGGGGAAACTTTGCGCCAAGAACCGCCTTTTCCTTCACACCCATGGTTTTCCTGCTGAAACCAAGGTGATTTTTTTACTTCTGCGCCAGTAGCATCTCCTGTATCTTTCACTGTTACTTTGCATACAGCCTTTCTGCCGTTTGCTGATTCCACTATAATCTCTGCATTTCCGGCATCCATAGCTGTCACGTTTCCGGCTGCATCCACCTTTACAATACTTACATTGCTGCTGGTAAAAGTCAGTTTCTTGTCCGCTGCATCTGCCGGCTGAACCTCTGCCCTCAGTACCGCGGTACCACCCTTGGTCAGAGTCAGCTCCGTCTGGTTTAAGACTACCTTGGCGACCGCCTGGACGTCCGTGCGTATTGCCGCCGCTTCGCTAGCCTGTCCTGCCCTGTGAGTGCTGGTCGCCGCGATCCTCTGGCAGAACCGGTAAACAGTATTCAGCTTCAATCCCTCAAACCTCACCTGGCTGCCAAATACCGGTGCCTTCCCATCCTCCAGCATTGCATACTCATATCCCTCTCTGAATAAGCGTGATGCTGGTTGAGGATTTTGCTTCAAATCCCGGCATAGCTGGTGCAATCTCATTTACAGTTATCTCAAATGTGTCAGATACTTTTACGCCGTCCTTCTCTACTGAAACCGTAATATTTGTTGTTCCCTGCATTTCCAGCCAGGATTGTGCCATCCTCTGTAACCGTTGCCGCATCCTCATTATCCGAATGATAGCTGATTACTGCCCCTCCAGGCTCTGCTCCTGCCCGTTGATGCCCACTGCTATGATTTCTCTGAGTGTGGTTGCCTCATCCCAAACGATCTGCGTCTTTCTCGGAACTGCCTTTATGGACTCCAGTGTGATCAGCACCTTCCTGCCAATTACAAAGGTACCCATTTCTGCTGTTGAAAACTCTGCTTTTCCATCCGTTATGGTGCAATCCATCTTCTCTTTTTTCACCTAGTGGTGTAACCATATAAACTTCTGTCTTCTCCTCATCGCATCCCTCTGGAACAGGAAGTGAGAGCGCTGCCTCCCCGCCGTTTAATGCAAGTACGGAATTGCCTCGAACCAAGTTCACATTGTAAGCCTGGAAGTTTTCAATGTCAAACTTCAGGACTGCTGCAATCTGTTCCAGTCTCGCACCGGCGTCCACCGTCTCTGCTTTAAGCTGTGTGTCTTCGGGTAAGAAACCTGCTGCTGTGCTGACCGCGATTCCCAGTTCTTCTGCTTTCAGTTCCGCGGGGCCTTCCGGTGCTGCTCCCTGCTCCGGCGTGGCAAAGCTTACGCCGGCTGCCTCAGAGGCAGTTCCTGCCGCGTCCACTGCGTATACCTGAAGATCGTATTCCGTCTGTGCACTTAAGTTCATCAGGGTGACTGCCGTCTGTTCCCCGTCCACTGCTGCTAAGAGTGTGCCATCTGCATACACCTTAAAGAGCACTGCCTTTGTGCCGGCATAGGTGTTCGTCCAGGATACCACTGCATAGTTGGATGAAATATCCGTTACTTTCACATCCGCAGGTGCATCCGGCATAGCATCCAGTCCTGCCAGCGCTGCTTCCAGATCCGCAATCGCCTTCTCTACCGGTTCTTCCACATCGGTTTCTGTTCCCATTGCCACTTTCGCCGCTTCCAGAGCATCATCCAGGGTATTCCTGGCTGCCTTTGAGGACTCATAATACACATCAGTGCGGGCAATCGCCTGTGCTTTTTTTCAATGACTGCCTGCAATCCGCTTTTATCAACCGGTGCAAGTCCGTCAATGGCTTCTTTTTAATGTCTGCACGGCTGCAGCCAGTTCTTCCTCTGTGGCCTCCAAAACATCTCTGATCTCCCGGGCCGCTGCCAGTGTCCCATCAAACACCGTTTTTGTCTTGCGTGATGCCTTCTTATAAGTGTCTGTCTCTTTGGTCTGCAGCGCTGTCTGAATTTCCCGGTCAATGGCCGTCCGGTCTGCTTCTGTAGCCTTCACTCCGGTATTGTCGCTCACTTCCACTTCTGCTATCTGGATTCTGTGGTAATTTGGATTGCCTTCATCCGTGGCCACATCCCCCAGCTTAGTGGTGGTAATCTTAATATACCTCGCTGTCTGTTCGCAGAAATTGAATACCTGCTGCTTAAATCTCGGGTTTGGCAGATCTACCACTTTCTTTACCGTCTTATAAGTTTTTCCATCCGTGCTCACTGAGATGGTAAAACTCTTGGGGAAGTGGGCGCTCATATTGTCCCCGCTTGCCTTTGCACTGGTTCTTGGGAACATGGACAGCTGGTTAAAGGTCTTTGCTGAACCCAGATCCAGGACAATGTTCTGTCCGTCAATGGTCTCTGTCTCATAGATGTTCGTGGTAAACCCGTCGCTGCCGTTCACGGAAGTACGGTTTCCATCCACCAAATTATCCTTTTTCCATGAATCTGATCCCGGCATAGCGTTATCTGCCTGTATCACTGTGACAGGAGTGATTTTTTCTGACAGTTCTTTCACATTCATCGTCAGTTTGATATCCTCTTCGCCAACGGTGACGGTATATTCAGGGTTCACATCCTCCTGTCCGGTCCATCCTGTAAACTCATAATTATACTTCAGTTCCTCCGGGATTTCCGCTTTCACGGTTACCACTTCCCTGTGTAAAAGCTGCCCACATAAGGAGCGGATACCATTTCTCCGTTTACATATAAGTTTGCTGCATAGCTGTGATTTCCGCTGATGTCAATATTAACCGCATATTTCTCTTTTGGAAGCTGTTCAAATACTGCTGTGTAATTCATATCTCTGTCCACGGTATATTCTGAAATATAAGCTTCCGCTGCCTTGTTATCCGGAATGACTGCCGGATAGTTTCCTGTCACTTTTGCAATCTTCCAACCCTTTGCCGGGGTAGCCTTTACGGTAACTTTACTTCCTTTTGCTGCCACCATGCTATATGGGAGTTCTTCTGTTTTTCCGTTAATTTCAACGGTGCCTTCACCCTGGGGTGCATGAATGGTAATGGAGTACTCTTCCTTGATTTCCGCTGTATCTTCTGTTGCTGTAAACGTGTACTCTCCACTTGCCACACGGGAACCTACAAACTTGTCATCCTCGTCCTCGTATATCACGCCTTCCGGAAGTTTTTCTGTGGCAGCGCCGTCTTTATAAATCACGGTATCGCCAAGCTGTACTTTTGTCTGCTTTCCATCCAGGCGCGGTACATACACAACTGCATAATCTGCTCCTTCCGGTATGGATACCTGGAGTCTGATACTGTCTGCCTCTTCCTTTACGGCAGTGGAAATTTCACCGTTTGGCGAGGGGACAGACGCTTTGATATCCTTCAGACCTGCCGTCTGGGGCCTGATCTGGATTCCCTTGTAAGCAGCCTCCAGAGGGGTGATGCCTGCGTTAAACATATACATCATGGTCAGCGGTCCGCCTGTCCATGCATGGTTTCTGGTTCCCGCATTCTTATCCCAGAACTCCCACAGGGTGGGGAATTCATCGTCGATCATTGTGCGATAACGCTCTTTTGTCCTCTGCATCGCAAGATCGTCGTATCCCATCATATAGAGGGCTTCCAGTACATACTTCTCCATATACGGGCTGGATTCCTTGCGGGTTTTAAGAGTTCTGCTATGTCACTGTACCTGTTTGTCTTTGCCAGTCCAGTGTAAACGGCAAGCGCGTTTGCGCGGTCATCTGCATTTCCATCGTCTACGTTGTTGTAGTAGGCCTTTCTCTCTTCGTTCCAGAACTTGGAATCAAATATCTTTGCGATTCCATACATTCTGTCTTCAAAAATCTTTTATCTGCCTTTGGTTTGTCCAGCAGATTTGCCATATTTAAGACATACTGCATGCAATATAGTACCAGCACTGCTCAATGATCGTTCCATCCGCATGATTTCCCCAGTCCATCCAGTCCCAGGTACCACCTCTGTGGCCTACTAATCCTCGCTGTTTACGCTCCACAGCTTCAGGTAGTTTAGCAGTGTCTCATATCCATCCACCATAGGCTGTGTATCTCCGGAATACATATAGTACTGCCAGAAGGAGTGCACACCTGCCAGAGCCTGCATGGGAAGCTCTGAGATGGCGTCCACACCGTTGGGGGGATGTTGTGGGCAGCTGTCCGGCTGCATTTTGCCATCCGATTACCTGATTTAAGGCCTTCTTGTAGAGATGCCCTGCGTTGCTGTCCATGGCATAAAAGGCCATCTGCATCTCATTTACCGCATCGCCCCACCACTGAGCACGCTCCCGGTCCGGGCAGTCCATGTAATTATCACGCATGGTTACCAGAAGAGTATCATAGGATTTCTGGTACAGCTTATTCATGTCCGCATCGTCGGAAGTAAAGGAACCCTCCGGCTTTGTATTGTAGGTGGACGGCCGAAAGCCCAGCTCAAGCACTTCCACAGACTCCGGTATCTCAAAATAAACGTCATACCCATTGATCCAGCCCAGAGGTTCAAACTCCTGCTCTCCATCCCTGGTGATGTATGCATGGCGGACAGAGTCACCGTTATTCGCCGGCTCCTTCCAGGTATCTGTGTACATATCAATGCGCTGTCCCTCTTTTGCCTTTACCTTCAGATATGGGGTTCCCTGAAGATTTGTGCGGTTCCGGATGGTATAGCGTTTCATAGCATCCCCGAATTTCACGGAACCGATCGCCAAAATGGAATTGGTAGATGAGAGGTAATGAGTCCCGTCCGCCTCTTTTTTTAATAACAGGCTTTGCGCCTCCATTGATCGAAGCAAACTGTGACAATCTGGTTCCGGTGGAATCACTTTGAATGGTGTCTTGAAAAAAGCACTTTGCCGTCTTTGTCCTGCACTTTTAAGCCATACAGCTTAATCTTTTCCATGGTATCATTCCGGAAACCTATTTTATTTCCCGCCGTAACCGGAACATAAACCTTGTTGAGCGCTGTGCCATCAAGGCTTGTTGTAAAACCATCCGGTTCTACTTTCACGGACATCACGTGTTTCACATTAAATCTCTGATCATTCTCTATAATATCCTTTAATTCCTGGCTCTGGGGAACACTCCAACTGCCGCCGTTACATATGTGAGGACGATATTCTGCAAAGTTTTTCCTATCCCCCAGGTTTGCCATACTGATCTGTGCCATGTAAAGGTTGTTGGCGTCTTTCATGTTTAAGGTCAGACCAAAAGAGCCTGTGTCTGTAATGTCTCCGTATTTACCGGTCACATCAATGGGATCTACTGCGAATTCAGCCGTAACTGTGTATTCATCAGGAAACTCCATTGCTGTAAATTCGTCCGTACTGCTATCGATATTTTCAACCTTCCACGTCCCGGTTCCGTTGGCTCCGTCCGCGGTAAACTTTACGATATCTTCCACATTCAGCTGAGGGATGGGTCTCTCCCACAGGTCATTGTAGGGTGCGTCCCCCTCCTGTGCCTTGACGACCGCAGAGCTCCACTCTGCGTCGTCAAAGTCCGGGGTCTGCCATCCTGTCATCTCTTTGTTTACATTGTACCGGATATTCGGCTCTGCCAAACGATAGTTGGAAGGAATGTCATGCGCCTCGTACGCCGGGTCTTTTTTTACCTTCCAGGTTGTATCAGATACAATCTTTGTTCCCTCCTTTAGCACCCCTCTCCGAAGTCCGCGTCAAACAGGAATCCCGGCTGTCCGGAGTCTTTAAATCCGTAGCCATTTTTCCCGAAATAGACCGCCTGGACGGCAATTGTATTCTTCCCATTGTGAAGATATTTTGTCAGGTCAACGGTATCCACATACATATCCTCTCTGTTGGGGCCTGTCTTTACCTGCCCCTCAAAGATCACCATCTCTCCGTTGATCCACATCCAATACTTGGAGTCCACCGCAATCTTAGCCTCAACCTTTTCCGGAACCTTGACCAGATCAAAGGTCTTGCGAAGACACATCCATTGGCCTGCCTCTCTTGCGTCATTGCTCCAGATCCACTTACCTGTAAAGTCATAATCTGTCGGCCCCTGGGCAATGCTGCTCCCGTCAAACACGCCGTTGGACGCTGTCTCTGAAGCCTTTGCATTTACGGACATCGGTATCGCCGAGCTGCACACCATGCTGAATGCAAGCAGGCCCGCCATTAATTTTTTCCCGTATTTCATCTCATTCTCCTTTCAGACCTCTATCTGTTTTTAACGGTGATTTTTATGGTAGCTTTTTTACCGTTATAAGTCTTTGCGGTGATGGTTGCTCTTCCTTTTCTCAGAGCTCTGATCTTACCGGTGGAACTTACAGATGCAACTTTCTTATTGTTGCTTGTGAAAGTCACTTTGCCCGAACTGCCAGCACTTCTTTTTACTTTCAGGCTGAATGTCTTGCCTGCTCTGAGTGTCTTTTTCTTAGTATTCAGCTTAATAAACTTCGGTGCTTTTCTCACTTTTACTTTACAGTACGCGGTCTTTCCATTTGCAGTTGTGACCGTGATCTTTGCACTTCCTGTCTTTTTTCGCTGTCAGCTTGCCTGCTGCGCTGACTTTTACAACCTTGCTGTTGCTGCTCTTGAAGGTCACCTTTTTATTCTGTGCGTTCTCAGGAGAGACGGAGACTTTTAAAGTAACGCTTTCCTTTAAGCCCAGTGTCAGACTCTTTTTTGTCTAATTTTACAGAGGCTGCCTCCGCCGGTTTTTCCGGATCAGTGGGCTTAGGTCCTTCGGCTTTCTTGTCTGTGGTAACTGCAAGAGCCTGGCTGACACATCCTGCACTGTGTGTAGAGGTTGCCGCAATTCTCTGTACAAATTTTAGGTAGTCTCCGATTCAATCCCGTAAATACAGGGTTTCCAGTGAATTCTCTGAATCCATTTACATCTAAAGCATACTCATAGCCGGGAACTTCCTGCAGTGTAACACTGTCAGAAGTCTTGGTCTTTAGGGCCGGTGCATAGACAGGAAGTTCTTTTACCGTAATCACTGCCTCCCCGGTTCTTACTCTTCTGTTGAGCTCTACTGTTACGGTGATTACAGCGCTTCCGGCCTCCTTTGCCGTGAGGACTCCGTTTCCATCCACTTCCACGGAATCTGTATTATTGGATTTGTAGGAGACAATTGCTCCTTCCATGCTCATCACTTTGCCATCGGTTCCGATAGCTTCTACTGCTTTGATATCACTGATTTCATCCCATACAAGGACATTCTTCCTGGCTGTGACAACAATGCGGTCCATTCGGATGATTTCCGGTACTGCCACTGCGTAGATTCCCATTTCTGCTGTGGTAAATATTACGGTTCCATTTTCCGCATGATAATTTCCTGTTACCTCAGACAGTGTCCTGTCCTTTCCAATGTGATACAGCTTTACTGCCTCCGGGTGATACTCAGCCGGTACCGGAATCTCTACCTTCACCTCTGAACCGGACAGGTTCAGATCTGCACTTCCTGCTGTCAGCTTCATTGCATAAGCCTGATACTCATATCCACTTCCTGCAAATGCATTCTGTACCAACTCCAGGTCTTCTCCTTCTGTAACCAGAGGAGCGTTAAACTGCACCTCTGTGGGAAGGGTTCCCGAGATATTTACATTTGATGTTTCATCCGTAACTGTCTTTTCTTCCACATCTGCCTTTTGGTTTGTTGTTGAAAATACAACATTCACCGGTTTTGAGTACACGCCTCTCCTATCAATACCAAATACCTGAGCCGTATATTCTTTTTCCGCCTCCAGATTCATCAGCATGACAGAGTTTGCCTTAGTGATCATCTCTGTTCCGTTTACAACTACCGCATAGCTCACAGCCTGAATACCCTGTGTGGACTCCTGCCAGGAGATCTCAGCGGTAGACCCTGTCTGATTGGAAACCGTTATATTCTGAGGAATGCCTACCTGGGCATCCAGAGCTTTGACAGCCTCCTCCAAGGTGTTCATCGCATTGGCAATGTCAATCTTCTCGGCATCTTTGTCGGCCAGCACATCCAAAGCATGATTCAGGGCAGCGTCAAATGCATTTCTGCTCTCCTGCGAAGACTGTCCATATACTTCCGAATCCTTGATCTGCTCCGCATTTGTAATTGCTTTATCCAGTTGCGCCTTATCCATTGTCTCAGCTTCCACCAGTTTTATCGCATTTTTCAGGCCAGATACCGCGCCTGCTAAATCTGCTGTCACTGCATAATCATCTTCTGCTACCATCTCTGCAGATGCCAGAGCAGTATCCAATGCCTCTTTGATGCTCTGAGAAGCCAGCTTATAGAGATCCGATGCTTTTAAGTCCTTTGCCTCTTTGATCAATGCGTTCAGCTCTGTCTTGTCCAGCTCAGCCTTAGCCGCCTTAAATACAAAGGTGCCTGCCACGGTCTCAAAGACTGCCTTATTATCCTTTGTCTCCACATATTTGATTCCGTCATTCTCCAGAGTCAGATCCTGCACAGCCTTGCCGTTTACCGTCACCTCAAATCCTCTGCCAACCGGGATAGTTGCAGTTGCAGTTGTATTTGCCGGTACGGTTGCCGTATAGTTAAATTCCTCTGCTGACCAATCCCACTCTGCCTCAATCTTGCCGTATGCGGAATCATAAGATCCCTTCACAGAGGTCATCCGTTTCTGATTGGCCGGGATTTCCAGCTCATCCCTCGTATCTGGCTGGGGCTGAAGTATGATGTGCTTGAAACCAGGATTGTTCGCGTCTGCTTCAATGCCCAGCATGTCGCTGTACATCCATTCAACGACTGCTCCATAAGAATAGTGGTTAAAGGAGTTCATGCCCACAGGTCCAAATCCACTCTCCAGTGTATAGGAGTTCCATCTCTCCCAGAGGGTAGTAGCCCCTGATCCACACTGTACAGCCAGGATGGAAAGTCTCTCTGGAGCAGAAGTGTATAGGCCATATCTGATCTTCCAATATCGCTGAGAACAGGGGTTTAGTACAAAAGTTCCCAGGAAACCGGTTGCCAATCTGTTTCCGTTGTTTTTAATTTTAGCCACCAGCTGGTCGGAGAGCAGCTGTTTCTGCTCCTCTGACGCTGCCATATCTGTCTTCAAAGCCCACAGGTAACAGGTCTGTGTAGAATACTCATTTTCAGATCCCCGTCCTCTTTAAAGAACCGGCTTCTGAAGTTTTCTTTGATTTCTGCATTTCTCTGACGGTACGCCTTGGCGTCCTCCGTTTTGCCGATGGCATCTGCCATCTCAGCCATCATTTCCGTATCCAGCGCATAGTAAGCGGATGCCAGAACAGCTCTTACATTGTCGTTATTATCCTCATCCCTTGGTGTGAGCCAGTCTCCGTAACCTCCGTTTGGTCCCGCATATCCTCTGCCTTTGAGCCAGTTCATGTATTCCGTCATGGAAAAATACATCTGCTCAATAATCTGGGTATCCGCATAGGTCTTGTACATCGTGTAGGGAACCAGAATACCTGCGTCTCCCCAGCCTACGTTACCCTGACCAACCGCATTGGATCTGGGAATAACGTCCGTATACATTCCGCTCACCTGGCTGTCTCTCGCATCCTGTCCCCACTTATGGAAGAAGCCTGCCACATTGGCATTGTAAACGGCTGCCCCTACAAATGCCTGGGTATCGCCGGACCATCCAAGACGTTCATCACGCTGGGGGCAGTCTGTGGGAACACTTAAGTAATTGCCCCTCTGTCCCCAGAGCACGTTGCTGATCAGCTGGTTTACCGATTCATCTGAGGTTTCCAGTGATCCTGTCTCCGGAGTCGCGGAGCCTAATACCTCAGCCCTGAACTTGTGAATGGTGATGTCCTTTGTGGCTATGACAGATACATAGCGGAAACCATAAAAGCTAAAAAGCAGGTTTGTAGGTTTCCTTCTCTGTCCCTTTTGTTATGTAAGTACCTGTGGAGAGTGCGGAGCGGTAATTGGCCATATAGAGGCTGCCCTCCGGTCCGTCATTTCCTCTGCTCTCCAAACCACTGTCATTGAGCATTTCAGCGAAATGCATGGTAATTCTGTCCCTGCCTCCGCTGCGGATACTTCTATGTTCGGCCAGCCTACCATATTTTGTCCGAGATCGAAGATTGCAGTCTGTCCGGCCTCCAGAGTAATTTCCTCATCCGGTTTGTCTGTCTCTTTAAGAATATGTATCTTTCCGTACTCTGACTGATTGTCATCAATGCCCTTATACACAACTGTCTTTTCTGAGGAGCGTTCCATCTCTTTACGCACCTGGATAGTCTGTCCCACCTGTGCGGAGATGGTTCCGTTGAAATCTTTGCTGTAGGTTACGGTTCTCCAGCTCTCATCCTGTACATAGGTATCCTGGGAAATTTCCGCCGCACTGGGGAACCGGGCGTCATAGGTCTCGCCGTCCCAGATATCTGCTTCCCGGACAGTCCCTTCTTTCCCGGCTTTCCAAGACTTGTCTGTCACCAGTACCTCCTGAGTACCGTCTGCGTATGTGATAATTGTCTTTGCCATAAATGCCATATCTTTCGTTCCGTATGTATTATAGGAAACACGTCCGGTCCACCATCCGGTTCCCACGGTTGCCAGCATGACATTTGTTCCTTCCTGCTTCACCAAATCTGTAATATCGTGGGTATAGTAAAGTACGCGCTTATTGTAATCTGTCCACCCCGGCTTCATCTCATCGTACTGTATTTCGCCGCTCTGATCTCTATATCCTACTCTTTCCCCATTTACGTAGAGATCATACGTTCCAAGCGCAGAGGCATAGACCTTAGCGCTCACTACCTCTTTTTCTTTTGCGGTCTCAAAGGTCTTGCGGAACATAGGCATTCCATCATCCGGGTCCTTTGTCAGGAATACACCAGCGCTTTCCTGCACCACAAATTCTCCATTTACCACTTTACCGTTTCGCGGTGCTCCCGTTGCTCCAATAAATGGGTTTGCGCCGTCCTCAAAATCAAAGTGAAAAGTTTCTACCGTTGTTCCATTCTCCAAAGCGGAGGTGCTTTTCAGATTGTCAACAACAAAGGATTCCCCTTTCGCACCGGAACGCAGCCCGATTCTTCCATCTAATATCTTTCCTGGCTTGCCTTCAAGAAGGAATTCATTTACCTTGGTATCATTGATGTAGGTAGTGACGGATTCATTTGTAACGTCTAATTTTACATGAAGTCTTTTGTTTAAAATGTCCTTTTCAAAGTCAAAGAATTCACTGATGTCTATCTCACTGACGGAAGGACTTCCGTTTACCCAAATGTGGGGGCGAAGATGAAAGATTCCCTTTCCGTTCTCGTCTTTATGGTCCTCGCCGTTAAGCTGCCACATGAACATATTGCTGTCATTTGAAGCAGAGAATACAATACCGGCAGCATTTCCAGTAATGGTCATATCAGCCTCTACCGTATAATTAACCTTCTCATTTTTAGGCACATCCGGGAGCTGTCCAATGTCTCCCAAGGCTGTTTTGACCAGAGCTGTTGCGGCACCGGATACTTCCAAAGCGCCTTCTTTGACCGTTCCGCTTTCAAAGGGATTTTCACCTGTGCTGAAATCCTCATAGAATACCGGCTCTCCGCTCATTTTACAACCGTGTTGTCGTAGAGTACCTTATCACCAGCGTCGCTGTTAAAGCCGAATTTACCGTCAAACAGAAAATCATTTAAGCTTTCATGATCTCTTGCCAGTTTACCATCAACATATACATTAACCTGCTTAGAAGCACTTGATGTAACTGTAAAATGATGCTTTTTATTCAAAAGCTGGTCCTTTTCCACATTGGAAACAAGACCCGAAGGGTCAAATTCATAAGCACCTCCACCCTGTGGTTTAAAATGCTGCCCCAGATAGTACCCCTTGCTGTCACTCCACTTTATCTGAGAGTAATAGAACTGACTTCCCTCTTTATTTCCGCCATAAACAATCCCCGGCTTTCCTTCCATTACGGTAAAGTCCGTATCAAATCGATAATATACCTTACTCTCCTTATCCCAAAAAACGGTATCCCCCATCCGCATCGCCATGGGTTACATACAGCCTGCCGTCTTTTGTCTCCCCGCCGCTGAACTGTGAATCCTCGGCCAGTTCAAAATCCTGGAAAAAGATCAGCTTCCCATTTTTGTCTGTCACCTTTAGATCATCCACCCAAGCCTGCTCTTTAAAATTCGCCTTTGTATTGGTGGCCATACGGAAACCGATACTTCCAAAGCTTAAGTCAGCATCTTTGCAGTCCATTTTATTAATTTCTTTATTGTCCAGAACTGTAGCCACCGTTTTATTTTCCGTGTCAACAACTAGCTTTAAATTGTAGTCCCTGTCGTTCTTAAGATCTCCTCCGAGGATATCGTTTAACTGGTATCCTTTGTAGTTCGGAACGCTCCCCGGGTTGTACATTCCCCGTTTCCGTTCCAAACGTGAGGACGCAGCCAGCTCCCTTCCACGCCATTCTCCATGTTGTTGTTCAGCTGCCACATGTAAAAATGGGTCTTGTCCTTCGCTGCAAACACGATGCCAACCGCATCCTGGAATTTCAGGTTTGCTTCAATGGTATAGACCGACTTGTCTATGGTATCCACAACCTCCTGGTCCGGGTCCGGATCATCGTCTTTGGTGAGGCGTATCAATTTACATCGTCAAAGGCGTCCTCCTCCAGAAGCCCCATCTCAAAAGTGGAGTCATTTGATTCCACTTCATTCCCGTCTTTATCCCACACCGTCACGCTCCAGGCGTATTTGGCAGAGGATTTCAGATCATCGCCGCTATAGGGGGATGTCTACGGATACATCACTCTCGGTCTTTTGCTGTCCCATACCACTTCTCCGGGCTCCTGATTGATCACGTCCCACTCTTTGACCACGATCTGGTAGGCTGTCTGCTTCTGGCCTGTGATGTTAGAATCCATCTTCCATGAAAAACGCGGTGTCTCGTTGTCAATCCCTATGGGATTTGTGACACTGTCCACCATCATGTCATAGACCGATGCTGTCTCCACTGCCGCCTCCTCCGTGGCGCCGGCAGCCACTGATGGGACTGCCGGAGCCAGAGAAGTTACTATCATTGCCGCTGCGAGAACCGCAGAAAGCCATTTCTTTTTATTTGCCATAACTTTCTCCTTGTCAAATATTTTGATTTTTAGGGTTGCAAATATCCTTTGGTATAACCTACTTCCTCACTGTAATCCTGACTGCTGCCTTCTTGCCGTTATATGTCTTCGTCGTTATGGTTGTCTTTCCTTTTCTCAAGGCAGTAATCGTTCCTCTGCTGTCTACCTTCGCAACCCTTGAATTACTGCTCCTATAGGTTACCTTACCGGCGCTGCCTTTGCTTAATTTGGCTTTCAGCTTGTAGGTTTTTTTAATCTTTAATGTCTTGCTCTTGGCATTCAGCTTCAGGGATTTAGGAGCTGCTTTTACGGTCACCCTTGCAGGTAGCCTTCTTTCCATTGGCGGTTGTGACTGTAATGCTTGCCGTACCCTTTTTCTTAGCTGTCAGCTTACCGCTTGTGCTTACAGACACGACTTTACTGTTGCTGCTCTTGTAGATAACTTTTTTATCTGACGCATTGGATGGCTACACTTGTGCTTTCAGAACAGCCGTCCCCTGATCCCCATTGTCTGTTTGGATACATTCAGCCCTACGCTTTTGGGCTGGATCTGGGCAGGTTTCCCAGGCGTCTCCCCCGGCTTTCACCGTCACTGTGCAGACTGCAGTCTTTCCGTCTGCTGCCTTTACCGTAATCACAGCGCTGCCGCTTCCGTTGGCCTTCACCACTCCATCCCGGTTGACAGACGCCACCTTAGGATCACTCGATTCAAAGGTGTAGGACGGATCTGTTGCATTGGCAGGAAGTATCTTTGCAGCCAATGTCTCCGTCTGCCCTTTTCGAGGACTAAAACGGTCTTGTCAAGCTGAACGGATTCAACACTGACTCTCTGGTCTGTCTTGATGATCAGAGCCTCACTGGTCGTGCCGGCATCATGAGTTGCCGTAGCTTTGAATCTTTGATAGAACTTATAGGTTTTGCCAGGCTTCAGATTCTCAAAGAGAACACGGTCACTGAATTTCAGTGAGCCGTCCTCCCCCTCCACGGCATATTCATACCCGTTCACACGGTTTAGTACCACCATGGTGGTACTCTTGCCTGCTATCGCGGGGACTCAGGCTGGAGTTCTGACACCGTAACCGGCACCTTGCAGTCTATACGGCTGCCGTCCGCCGTAGCTCTCACGATGATGTTGGCTTTTCCTGCATTCAGAGCAGTAACCACACCCTTAGTATCCACCACAGCGACCTTGGCGTTGTCCGTGGTATATGTGAGAACCACCCTGTCCATATTGACGGTTTCCCCGTCTCTGTCTGTGGCCGACACGTCTATGATTTCCGTTTTTTCATCCCACTTCAGGTCGCTGTTACCTGCTTGTGCAAAAAGCTGGTCAAATACAATCACCTTATGGGAAATCTTAAATGTCTTTGTAAGAGACCCTGCGTAATTGGAGTCAGACGGTGTAATCGTCACTGTGTACTCACCTGCATCCACCGGTGCTCTGCCATTTTCCGTGTTGTAAACAATGTCAAAGCCACCGCTGTACGCCTCCTGGGATTCCTTCACTACTGCGCTTGGGGTTCCCAGACCTCTGTACTCTCTTCCGGTATACAGCGCACAAAGCTTCACACGCTATCTCCACCGCAATTTTGTCGGTCAGCACCACTTTTACTTCCAAAGTAAAGTCCTTAAAGTTCTGTGCCTTTACCGTCACGGGAATTGTTGCCGTCAGATCTTTGCTATTGACAGCATTCACCTGAAAGGTCAAAATTCCATCCTCCAGTTTGACTTCCCTGTAAGCACATGGTCTTTGTCCGCTGGCTGTCCCAATAACAAGCCATCTAAGGGTCCATATTTCTTCAGCACTTTGCCAAGATCTATCTGTCCCTGGCCGCCAACATCGAATACAAAGGTATCCTCATAGCTAACGTCTGCCTGGTCTGCCTTTACAATCTCCACCGGAAAGCGGTAGACCAGATCTCTGCCATTGTCCTCTACAGTCACATTGTCCCTCTGCAGAATCTTGTCAAAGGTAAATATGGTCGGTGCCGTAAACGTAAGCTTTGCAGTGTAGCTGCCCGCAGGCGCTTTATTAAACTCCATTTCATTGCCGTTTTGATCCTCCAAAGTCCATATACCAGCCACTCTCTGTCCCTCCACACGGATGGTTCGGGAGTGAGGTCAAAGCCCGTAGGCTGTCTTTGACGCAGGGCCTGTGATTTCTTCCACCGTTACGTTCGCTGTGGTATTCAGAGAATGATAAATCTCAAATTCAGACAGCTGCAGGTAGTAGAAGTTATTGTCCGTAGCCTTCTGGTTCAGATGTCTCGCAAATAGCCTCACATAGCGTGCCTCTACCTTGTCAAAGGCAAAGGTAACCGGGCCGTAGCTTGGGATTGGATAATTGTCCTCTGAGTGTACAGTGGTCCAAGTCTTTCCATCCCTGGACACCTGAATATCAAAGCTCTTTGGAAATCCGTAGCAGGTTCCCGGACGGTCCGGGCTCTGTGTCGCTCCGTAGAAGGTGACTGCATTGACCTCCTGTCTCTTCCTCAGATCAATACTTACCCACTCCTCATGGTCCGTTTCTTTGTTTCCAAGGTTGCTGGAGTACCCTGCATACTCACTGTCTTTGTCTTTCTGATTCTTTCGGTCCCCCGTCTGCTACAAAATCCTTACCCCAACCCCAGTAAGCATCTTCATGAGTGGAGGATGCGGACACTGCCTTTCCCTTTGCCAGATTCGTGAACCTACTGCCTTCCTCCAATATGCTCTCAGCCTTTTGCAGATCCTCTGCCGCCTTATCCAGTGCGTCGTTTTTGGCGTCTCTGTCCTCGGCAAGCTCTACTGCATCCTGATATGCCCTCTCATATGCCGCCACATTTTCATAGGCATATTCTACATAGTTGATTTTCTCTTGTTTTGCAATTACGTCTTTTAACGCTTGTCTGCTGACATTTATGTTTTCATCCAAAACCCTTTTTGCATCCTGCAGGCTTACAACTGCCTTGTCGATATTCTCCTGGCTTGTCTCAGGATTTGTGAGTGCTGCCTTTGCGCTGGAAACCTTCGTCTGATAAGCTTCCCATGCTGGCTTCAGGTAATCCAGCTCATTTAATCCCTCGGCCTGAAGGATCTCTTTTGCAGTTCAACCTTTTCCAGCTCGTCCGGTACAACCGTTGTCTCAAATTTGTAGGTGCCCGAACCGGCCTCAATGGCGATTTTTCCATCTTCCCCGTAAATCTTGTGGATTCCTGCATCTCTGTGGAAATCCTATTTCCGCCTGCTGTAATGTCTGCAGCATTTCCACCCGGAATCAGGATTTTAGCAGTGGTTCCCACAGGTACATTAATGTCAAACACAGCCCTATTGGTGGAAATATCCAATGACCACCTGCTTGTCACATCCCCCCGCACCGTCTTCACACTGCCGGCTGCAAACGCTTCATTGCTGTCTGCTGAGGCCATTCTGGTGCTGAGGGTAGGCTCAATCGTAACGGTCTTGTATCCGTCCTTCATGTCACGGATACCCGCAATGCCCTTATAGAGCCATTCATCATAGGTTCCCAGGAAATAATGTCCCAGTGACCGGCTCGTGGTTTCCCACATCTCCCAGAGGGAAGCTCCTGAGGAAACCTGTTCATTCTTCAGCATAAATCCCCAGCTCGGGTAGGACTCCTGTAAGAGAATTCGGTACGCCACATCCTCGTATCCATTGTCAGCCAGCACAGGCAAAATAAATTTCGTGCCTACACAGCCGGTATCCAGGTGATAGCCTTTATCCTTGATATCTTTTACCAGGTTGATCAGTACTGCCTGCTTATACTCCTCAGGCACCATATCAAATGCCAGAGGAATCAGCTGTGAAGTCTGGCGGTACTTGGTACGGTACTGTTTCTTGTCACCTCCATCCCAGGTGGTTGTCTCGTAAATCTGTTTCTCCCTGTTGTAAAATTTCTCGTTAAAGGCAGTGTATTTTTTTCCATGGCTGCCCTGTATTCTGCCGCATCCTCTGTCTTGCCCAGCTTATCTGCCAGACCTGCCATGGTCTCCAGCAGCCGGTATGTCATACCGGTTCCCACAATTCGGAGCCCTCGCTTGTGCCCTCGTCATATGGGAGATTCTGCTGTGCCTCTCCGTATCCCATGGGGGAAACCCAGTCTGCCAGCTGTCCGTCGGACCAGGTCCAGCCGTACTTCTTACTTTCCTCTATATCCTTCAGGGCCAGCTTTCTCATGGCATCGTACTGCTCGGCGATATAGCTCTCATTTCCATATGTATCCCACATCTGATCCACACCGAACACAAAGATAGCGTTCCATGTCACCGTATTGTCATTGCCCCATCCCTGGGTGGGAACCATGTTGGGCACGTTGTTAAAGTCCTTCTGACAGTCCTCCATGATCTCTGTAAAATGTGTCAGCATATTTGCAAAACCATAGTTGTAGGTCATGGTCTCCAGACCTACATTAGCGTCGCCCAGCCAGCCGTTCTTTTCCCCATACCGGAGTATCCGTCGGCTTGCCCTGCATGTTGTTGTTCATGGTATTAACCATCATGAAGTGCAGGTCATTGACCAGCTCACTGGAGCTGTCAAATTCACCGTTGTCTCCATATCATTGCTGATGCGATAGCAGGTTACGTCATCCATGGTCAGTTCCCGGGATAGTTGTCGATCTGTACGTAGTGATATCCCTTGTAGCTGAATTTCGGCTCAAAGGTCTCCACAGCCTGGCCTTTACAGATGTAGTTGTCCTGCTGGTTGTAAGCTTTGGGCCACCAGCCTGCATTGACTCCGTCCTTGCCTCCCAGCTTCTGAACCTGCCCGTCACTGCCCCGTTTCTCGCCGTAGGTGATGGTCACCTTATCTCCCGCATCTGCTCCTCTGATAACCAGCTTGATCCAGCCTGACATCATATGAGGGGCTGTGATGACGTAGGAACCATTGTCCAGCTTTTGGATGCTCTCCGGCTTCTTCTCCTCTGTCCGGCGCATGGGTTCCATGATCTGTGCCTTCAGCTTGCCGGCGGGTGCCTCCATGATCTCAGCCGTCCCCCATCCGGTCTCATCGTACTGTGCCTCAGCGTAAGGTACATTTTGCTCATCCACCAGCTCTTTTCTGGCATCGTAGGTTTCGCCATAGTAGATGCTGTTTGTGGTGATGGGACCCTCTTTCGTAACCTTCCAGGTACCGTCAGTTGTGATGGATTCGCTGGTCCCGTCCGTGTAGTCCAGCTTTAGCTCCATTCTCAGCTTGGGGGCATCTCTCCAGGCCGCATCCTGCCAGTTCCAGACAGAGCAGGTCTCATTGTAAAAGTTGTTGCCCAGCTCTACGCCGATGGCATTTTTTCCCCTGCTTTACCAGGTCTGTCGTCAAAAGCCCGGTAAGAGGCCGTCTGGGTGTACTGTGTATTCGCCACATTCATGAGCGTGTCATCCGGCAGCCGGCCGTTGATCTTCATCTCGAAAAACCCAAGGCCGCTCACATAGGCATGAGCGCCGGCAATTTCTTTCTTTGCCTCAAACTCCTTGCGCACAACGGTTGCCGCAAAAAGCATTCTCGGCATTTGGAGAAACACCTGACCCCCAAGGGCTGTTCCCATACTTCTCCATCTGATCCGGAATGGTCCATCCGCTGTCATTGTAATCAACAGCGTACCACCCCGCCTCTTCTGTCTTGCTCAGCTTCCAGCTTGCGTCAGACACAACCGTATCTTTTGCTGCCATCGCTGTAGGTAACTTCTATCTTAGCCAGCAGTCCCGCATAGCCCCGCGAACTGTTATAGGCAGATACTGCCACTATATTCTCTTTATCCGTTGAGACAAGCTGTGTCACATCGAACAGTTTCCCATTTTTCCAGGAATCTACCCCACTGTTATTGCCCACCAGCTGTCCATTTACATAAAATTCATACTCATCATCCGCCGTCAGTCCCACATAAACACTGGTGATGTCCTTATCTGAATTGGTACGGAATCCCTTGCGGAAATACTGGGTTCCCTCCGGAGTCCCTGCAAAATCCGCGCCGTCCCGTCTCCAGATCCAATTGGCCCCTGAGAAATCCATGTCCGTATCATTGATACCGATCCATTCTCCCTTCCACTCCTCCTGGGACATGATACCGGTCTCAAAGAAAGAAACCTCACTCCAGCCTGTCTCCCTGCCGTCTTCATCCCATACCTGGACTGACCAGTAATATTTTGTACGGGATTTTAGTTCTGTCCCTTCATAGACAACATCGTAATTGTCCTCTCCTTCCACCTTTCCGGAATCCCCACATCCCCCTGGTGACGCTCTGCCTTTTCTCTTGCAGAGGACACTACAATGCGGTAGGCGGACTGCTGTTTGTCATAGCCGTCTGAAGTCAGCATCCAGCTGAATGTGGGCTGCTGGTCGTCTACCCCGATAGGCTCTCTCAGGTAATTCACCTCCAGACCATTCCGGGCAAAATCCAAGCTTCCCACACTGATTTCTGCCGCTGATGCGTTCATCGGTATGACTGAGGCGAACAACATCGACGCCGATAAGACACACGCCAAAATTTTGTTTCTTACTCTCATACACTTCCTCCTTATTTTAATTTCCCCAATTGCCTATAAGTCCAGACTGTTCCCTTTCCGTTTCTGCTAAACTATATTTTGCATTCGCAAATATTAGTTCAGTTTATTTACTAGTAATTTGCAATATGCTTCGGGTATTTCTCGCCTATATGTGCAATTGTAATTTTTATGAACAAATTATTTACAGCACATTTCACAATTTGTTCACAGTTATCATACCAACAAACGTACTATTTCACCAGGGTAATATTCTTTGATTGCTGGTAAAATATTTGGGTTTTGAGAAAATTTGTTATCTCTACACAATGTGCGTGTACCACGAACATTCGGATTTATTTTTCATTACACAGGACTGTCCACTGGACTTTATTATGTAATGAAAAAGAATCCCGCTCGCGGGATTCTCCGCCTGCGGCGGGTCGCTTTAGCGACATGATTCCTTTCCGCCGCAGTGCGATCCCGCCCGGGGGCTTTTTATATCATAGGGAATTCCGAAGGACTTTCCTATGATATAAAAAAAAGCTATGAGTCGTTTGACTCATAGCTTCCATTTATGGAATTTATACTGTTTTTATCCTACATTATCAAGGTCTGCACCGCTTACACGGATCATAGCTAAGGCTGATCAGTTCTTCCCTGTCCCCCTTAAACGTATCTTTATTCTGAGGTTTTATCTCATCCGCGCTAGAACAGGAGGGCAAATGAAACTTGTGCGTCTTGGTATTTAAAATATACTCCTTGCCGCCGCTATCCTTACCAGCTATTTTACTTCCTTCTCTATCACTGCTGTCCTCCTGACCGGCGGGCCGGCTCTCGCCTGTTTTATAGTCAATCGAAATCCCCCGGCTGGCTGTTAAAGGCGTAAATATTGAAGCAGATACCCTCCCCTCATCCTCCACGGATTTGGCTTCCATCTGTACTCCGCTGGCTACCAGGTTGTCCCCTCAAATATAGGAGTAACCCGGTAGAGCACATGATTTCCTGTCTCTTTCACATAATCCGCCACCATATTTTCAAACGGAAGCATTCCCTCAACATTCAGATAACGTGTACCTGTAATCAGATTCTGCTCATTTGCATTTTCTCCTGTAAGCTGAAAGCCGATCAGGTGGCAGCGATTGTACAGATATTTCCCATCTACTCCCTCGTACTTCACAGTGTGCCATCCCGTTGGTTTTACCTGTCCGATATCTCCTCTTTCCTCCACAGGCATCAGATCCGTCCCAATGTTGGCAATTGCCCCCGTACACCGGCCTAATTCGTCCAAATCTCCATAACTCTCATAGGATTGGTCTGCAAAATCCTCCTGCGTAAAATCCGGCTCATTGTTTTCAAGGACCAAATAGGGCGTGTCCCCAAACTCCGGAAGTTCTTCCAGGGACAGAGTTCTGCCGCTTGATGCCTCCTGCATCGCACTCCCGTCAATGTGCAGCGGCTGCACCCCTTCTTTTTGTCCGCAGCCCGGCAGCAGTAAGCTCAGAGTCACCAGAACGGCTGCCCAAATTAAGCGGATCTTTTTCATTTTACATATACCTCCCTTTGTTACCTTTTCATGGAAAAACCAACAAAGTCCTCTGTCTCTATCTTCTTCCAAAGTTTGAGATTCAGATCCAGGCAGAAATCCCCCGGATACCTTCGGTTCCACCAAAACACCACAATGCCTTCCAGGTGAGCCTGAAATTTTGCAAGTCCCTGGTTTTCCACTAAACAGTACTCGCCTTTTCCCGCCTTTTCGAGAAAGCTCTCTTCAATCCTTATATTTTCTGGTTCTCTCCCTTCAAAAAGGCATTTTGAATATGGATGTATCCACAGTGTCTTCTTCTCACACAGCTCCAAGATCCTCTCCACCACTCGGCGGTCTCTGGATTGTCTTCTACCGTTGAACATCATTCCTTTTCTGTCATCCAGACATAGAATCGCTATCATATGCTTTCCTCCAGATTTTCATTAGTCTTGCTAGCCCAGCTCCCCGCAGCTCCTGCACAGGAATTTTTCCTCAAATTTCTCCGCATTTACCGGCCTTCCAAAGTAAAATCCCTGGAAGCAGTCCAGCTTTATTCCCTCAAGTGCCGCGAGCTGCTCACCTGTCTCCACCCCTTCCAGACACACCTGGATTCCTGTAGTGTGACACAGCTCCACAATAAATCGGATAAAGGTGGCATCGAATTCACTCTCCAACACATCATCCACAAATGTCTTATCCACCTTGACCATATCCGCAGGGGAATTCTTTAAAAAGTCCCAGGGAGGAATAACCGGTTCCGAAATCATCCATCGCTATCCGAAACCCTTTTTTGCGCAAGTCTTGAAACAGAGAAGACAGGTTTTCGTAGTTTGACGCAATATAGCTCTCTGTCAGCTCCAGCTCGATGTGCTCCGGCCTTCCGCCCAGCCTGTTCAGGATTTCTTCAACACTCTCCATAAAGCCGGCGTGTTCAAACTGCAGGCAAGATATATTCACATTCATAATAAAAATCCGGGCACTTTGGCACCCATCGGCTGCAGGTCTTTACAGCCTCCTCTAAAATCCACTGTCCCACAGAATAAATCAGCCCGCTCTCCTCCAGCAGCGGAATGAATTCCAGCGGAGACACAGGTCCCAATACCCGGGATTTCCATCTGGCCAAAGCCTCTGCTCCCATCACCTTACCGCTCTTAACATCTATCAAGGGCTGATAGTAGAGCTCAAATCCGGAAAAACCGTTCTCCACGCTCTCCCGCAGCTGCTCTACCATATCCAGTTCCCTGGCCTTATGCTGCATAATCTCCCTTGAGAAAAATATAATCTGGTTTTTTCCGGACTTTTCGCGAACCCAGGGAATAGTCCGCATACTTTACCAGTTCCAGGTATGTTACACCATCGCAAGGAAACAGAACGGCTCCCCTGAGACGGTACAAAAGTATTTCTTCCCCTCATAGATCTGCTGCCTCGCAAATTCAATCTGAATCTGGCGATAAAACTTCTCCATTTCCTCCTTTGTGCTGTTTCGAAACAGGACTGCAAACTCATCTCCGTCCATCCGGTAAACAGCTGCGTCAGAAGGGGAAAGGCTCTGCAGCTTCTGGCCTGTGATGCGGATCACCTCGTCGCCAAACACCCGGTCATATAGGTCATTAATATGGGCAAAGCCATCCAACCCCAGCAATAAAATCCCCAGGGGCTCTGTGCTTGTCTCCTCAATCAACCTGCACACTGCAGATTGAAACTCAAACTTATTAAACAATCCCGTGATATGATCTATCTTGTTTTTTCTTCCCCAGGTTTGTAATCATTCCCGCAAACATACAGGGGTTTCCCTGTTCGTCGTACTCCACATGCCCCCGGCAGCGCACCCACATCCATTCGCCTCTTCTGTTTCTCACCCGGTATTCCACACAGTGCTTGTCTGTCAATCCCTCCGCGATCTCCCGGTTTGCCTCCAGAAATACTTCCCTGTCGTGGGGATGTACCAGCTTTCCCAGGACCTGTGCTGCATTCTCCACCACTTCTCCGGGCAGCTCAAACTCCTCCACCATGGATTTTGAATAGCGGAATGTACCTGATCTCATATCTGAGATATAAACATAATCATCCGTACTTTTGCTCATTGCGTCATATAGCTTCTCCACATACTCCAGATAGCCCGCTCTCCCAGCCCTTGGATTTTTTCCCTGCATAACCGGCCTCCTGTTCTATCTCCAGTATCCCCTCCGTTCTCCGGTAACGGAAATACCAGCACTCACTCACTTCTCTCTTTTATTATATTACACAAAACAGCCTCCCACAAGTAAATCCTGTGCTTTCCAACATGACGGACAAACTCATTTCCTTAGAGCTCACATATGATAAAGAAAAAAAAGGATCTCTTTCCCATGCCGACACCAACTTTTACACCTGTTAACGGTGTTATTCTAAATATCTCACAGACTTCGGGGCAGTGCTGCAGTCAGACCATTATCCTTCAGACTTCTCAGGGTATGGTTCACTTTCTGGTCTCAAACAGCACCTACATTGTAGACAATATTCGGCTCCGAAAAGGAATGCGGATTACAGCCTTTTATGACAATACACTTCCAGTTCCCCTGATTTATCCGCCTCAGTACCAGGCAGCTTTTGTCTGTGTGACAGCTCCAGGCGAGAGTGTTGCGGTCAATTACTTCAACAAAAACCTGCTGGCAGCAGATAATTCACTAAAGCTGAATATCGGTAATTCCACAACGGTTGTCACTGCAAACGGGCAGCGCTTTACCTGCAGCCCCGGCGGAAACCTTCTGATTGTCTATTATATTAGTACCACCAGAAGTATCCCGCCAATAACTACACCGCGAAAAATCATAGTGATGTGTTAATCTAGGCACTTCCCTAAAAAGTACAGAAGCGACCAGGTCATTTTCCAAAAATGACCTGGTCGCTTCTGCACAAAATCACTTATTTTTATTTGCCTTTGAGGAGGCAGCTGGGCACAAGTACGGCGTACCAGCTCCCCAAGGTGCTCCCTGTCGTCAAGCTCCTCCACTAAGTAGTAACGGGCGCCCTGGTGAGGGGAGGCAATCACAGGATCTTTCAAAAATGCACCCCATCCTCTGTAATTTTAATATACAGCTGGTCATCCTCCACGGACCCAAAAAATACTCCGTCACAATATACACCATATTCTCCAAACATCTTACGGTAAGTAATACTTCCCGCCAGGCTCAACTGTTCTGCAATAAACTCCATATATTCTCTGCTGCTTGCCATATACTTCCTCCAGTCTGTCATTTATCCATGCTTTAAATCTATTATAACAAAAAAAACGCGACACCTGTCTGTCACGTTTTATAAATTTTTTCATCAAAAAAGCGGGTGATGGGAATCGAACCCACGTATCCAGCTTGGAAGGCTGGTGTTCTACCATTGAACTACACCCGCGTCTTACGAACTCTGATATAATATCATATTTTTCCAGAAGACGCAAGTACTTTTTTATTTTTAACTATCTTTTTTGAATGCAAAAATCTGAGCGATTTCCTCCTCCTTTTTCCCCTGTGTTTCAAAGCGCAGAAGATATATTTTATCAGCATCCTTATGCAGAACCCATCTGCTTTCCTCCTCAGGGGCATCGGCTTCCATGAATTCTTTACAATCCTGGAAAGGAATCACAATCATGCTTTTCTGGCCGGAGTTTTTCGGTGCTTCAAGGCTCACTTCATACTTCCGCTTCAGGCCGGCATCCATGTCAGGCTTGATGGCGAGTTCATAATCCCCTCCGATTTCCCGGTAGTTCCCTGCCACTCCTCCTCATAATACTGCCCAAGCAGATCATAATATTCTTTCGCATAGGCGCCCTCGTAATCTTTGAAAAAGTTTCTGCAGGCATCAATATCATAACGGTTATTCCGAAAAGCATTCACATAATCCGTATTAGGCCCATTAATTAAATCTTGTGAGGTCATGATGGTTTCACATGCGTGCAGCTCCACTTTGGCTCTGTCCCCCAGCTCGTCCATTCCACCTTCCTGGTCCTTCAATTTCTGCATGAGTATATTTGCCTGGATATACTTTTTTTCCTCCAATAATTCAACGATCCCCATATACCTGCAGTATGCCAGATTCTTGTTGTCCTCTTTTGTATGCTGCGGCATCTTCAAATGCCTGAGCCGCCACCACATATTTCTTCTCTTTCATAGCGCTCTGTCCGCACTTATATGCACAAAGGGCTGCCTGCTCCCTGGCGTTCCGGAATCCCTGTGCTTTTTGTAGTCAATGAATGCCTTCTCAAACCTTCCATGGACTAAATGTTCTTTTCCCCGTCTATAGTGTGCATCCGCATAGCTCTCCCACAGATCAGCACCTTCCTTTTCCGGCTTGATGTCTCTGTCTGCATCTCTTCAGCCTTGCCATCCGTCTGGGCTACAATTGCTTTTTTTGCCACTCCATCTCCATCCTTGTCTTTATGTAAAGAAAAGGATGCGATACAGACTCCGATACAGCATAATGCAATCCCGCCGGCAATAGCGAGCATGACAATCCGCCATTTTTCCATATCATTTTTGGTTTCATCCTTGTGTTGGACATCCTCTGTATTTATATAAGCTAAATCCTTAGGCCCATCTTGGCTGATGGGACGATAGCCACAGTTAGGACATTTCTTCGCTCTATCTGAAATTTTTTTTTTCCACATTCCGGACAGTTTATCAATACCATATCTTAGCCTTCCTTCTAAACAACATAGTTTTATTTATGGTAACTGCTATCCTCTCATGGTCTGACTGCATACTTGATCACAGAGTCCAGCTTATTCTCAAACACATGGTAGGCCTCCATAATATTACCCAAGCCAGTACGGTGGGTAATCAGACAACTGGTATCTAGCTTTTTACATGCAATCAGACGCATGATCTCCTCACAGTTAGAAGCGTCCACTCCTCCGGTCTTAAAAAGTCAGGTTCTTGCCGTACATCTCTGGCAGCGGCAGCATCTGAGGTTCCTCATATAGGGCAACTACACAGACAATGCCATTTGCTCTGGCAATCTTCCAGGCTGTCTGAAAGGTATCCTCACCACCCGCCACTTCCAGCACTGCATCCGCCCCCGGTCCCCAGAGGCCTGATACACCGCAAGCTTCACATCTTCCATAAGAGGATTTACCGTGATATCTGCCAGTCCATTGCTTTTGGCCAGTTCCAGGCGATCCTCTGAAACATCTACAGCAATGATTCGTGCCGGACTGTACAATCTGGCGCACATCATGGAGCATAGCCCCGTGGGACCTGCGCCCAGTACTGCAATGGTGTCCGCCGGATGGATTTCCGCCATCTTTGCCGCCCAGAACCCTGTAGCCAGAATGTCTCCCACAAACAAGGCATCCTCATCCGAGACACCCTCCGGAATCTTGGTAAGGCCATTGTCCGCAAAGGGCACCCGCACATACTCCGCCTGTCCTCCATCGATTCTGCATCCCAACGCCCAGCCGCCATTGGGATCTGTACAGTTGTTCACATATCCTCGTTTGCAGAAAAAACACTCTCCGCAAAAGGTCTCCACATTCACAGCCACTCTGTCCCCGGGCACAAACTTCTTCACCCCCTGCCCGTCTGCTCTACCACACCCACAAACTCATGTCCCAGGACCGTCCTGGGAACCGCTCTGGGCACTGACCCATGTTTGATATGAATATCACTGGAGCAGATGGTTGTCAGCGTCACACGCACAACGGCGTCTTTCTCATGGCGCAGTTTCGGCACCGGTCTTTCCTCCACGCTGATCTCTCCCTCTCCTCTGTAAACAACTGCTTTCATCTTTTCTTTCAGCATATTACATCCCTCTTTCACGGTCTTTAACTTCACACTTGTATTTCCATCATAATATAAAAAAGTAGTTCTCGCAATTGAAACTGGATGGAAATCGTCTGTATTAAATCGAATTTTGGATTTTTTTCAAAAAAATACTTGCTTTTATAAAGACGCGATGCTATAATAACATGGCTGAAATGATTATCGAAGCGTGGCTCAGTTTGGTAGAGCGCTGCGTTCGGGACGCAGAGGTCGTGGGTTCGAATCTCGTCGCATCGATTCCTTGGCAGGGGCGCCGGAATCCTTATTTTATAGGGATTCCGGTTTTTTTGTTATTATGCTATGATGGAAATTAGCGACTTTTGAGCCTGTTCTAACATTTGTTCTAACGGATTCATCCTCCGTGGTAAAAATCCCTTCTAAACTCTTTACATTTTCCTCTTTATGGGACTTAGACAGATGGGTGTAAATATTAAGTGTGGTTTGGGCATCTGCATAGCCTAGCTATTCCTGTATGGCTTTCTCCTTCCATCCTTTATCATAAAAAATAGAAGCTGTTGAGTGACGGAGATTGTGACGACAAATTCGACAGAATATAATAAAATATGATTAAAATATTTTTAAATAGTTCATTTGAAACAAGATTTTTACCATATAATTTGGTAAAATATAGGAAAGTTGTCGGAGGCTCAAAATGAACGATGACAAAGTCTTTAAAGCGAAAATTAATGCGAAGGGTATGTATTCCAAAACTGGATGAGGAACAGAAGCACCATTGAATTTTTGGGTCTTTGGGAACAACTTAATAATCCAGATTTTAATTACCTCGAATTCGAGGCAATTAAAAATGATTCAAGCAGTAATGCTTTTGTTATGACGCCAAAAAATGGGTAACAGACATATGCGCCGTTGGAGTGACCACAAAACAAGGTCGTTATGCGGCGACTTATTCTCACAAAGACATTGCTTTTGAATTTGCTTCTTGGATTTCACCAGAATTTAAGCTGTATATTATCAAAGACTATCAACGGTTAAAGGCTGACGAAAACGGCAGGCTTTCTCTTAATTGGAATATGAACCGTGAGATTTCAAAAATTAATTACCGAATTCATATGGATGCTATCAAGGAGCACCTGATTGTTCCGGAGCTTCCAAAACAATATCAGAGCATTACATATGCCACGGAAGCCGATGCCTTGAATGTGGCAATGTTCGGAAAGACGGTAAAAGCAATGGCGCGATGCAAATCCGAGCTTAGATGGAAATATCCGTGATCATGCTACTTTGCAGCAGTTAATCATATTTTCTAATATGGAGAGTTTAAACGCAGAGATGATTAAACACGGTATGGTCGGTGAGGAGCGATTGGTGGAGTTGAACCGGTTGGCAAAGGAACAAATGCAGTCATTGATTGATTCAGCAGGAGTCCGGCGGTTGACAGAAATGAAGAATGAAAATTGATTTTGATTGGCTATAATTAAAGATTGTGATACTAATATATGGATAGCTTGAACGCCGGGATGATTAAGTACGGAATAAACTGAATACAGTAATTAAGTGCAAAGAGGAGAATGGGTATGGATATAAAATCTTTATTTAACACAAAGCAAACAATACTGGAGAGTAAACTGAGTATTTTATTAGAACATCCGGTAACAAAGGGAGAACATTGTGAAAGTGCATGGATAGATTTTTTTAGAAGCTTTTACCAAATAAGTATGCGGTGGACAAAGGTTTTATTTTCGATTCTAAGGGGAATATAAGTGACCAAATAGATATTATCATCTATGATGCGTTATATGCTCCTTTGATATTTGGAACGGATGCTGGCGAAAAGTTTATAACAGCAGAAAGCGTGTATGCTGTTTTTGAATCTAAGCCGACAATTAATAAAGAAACTTTAGAGTATGCAAATAATAAAATAGAGAGTGTAAATGTTCTCGAACGTTCAGCCAGGGGAGTGATTAATGCTGGTAAATATTGTCCGCCACGTAATTTGACCAAGATTATTGGAGGTATTTTATCAATTGATTCCATTAATATTGATAAAATCGAAGAGCATATGAATTTATTTATATATAGATCTTGGATGTGCAATTAAAAATCATTCATTTTAGTTAATCGAGATACTAAAATATCTCTATTACATGCTTCTGGTGAAGAAACAGTTTTAGCGTTTTTCTATATTATTTTAGATGAATTGTATAAATTAGGGACGGTTGCCGGTATTGATATTCGAAACTATGCAAACGCAACCTTAGATAACTTTAAATTTAAGTTAGATAAAAATTAGTTGAAAATTTTTGTCGTAGGCTTGACATAAGGGTGACGGAGGTGGTGACGACAGGATTCCACAAAATATGTTTGAATATGATAAAAGTAGTGTCATATAACGTCAAACATATTCCCAAATGATGGGTTAAAAGCAAGACATTTAGAATAATATCTGATATAATAGCGGAAAAGCTGCGGAGGTTAAGAATGAAGGAGGAAAAGGTCTTAAAAGCAAAAATAACGGCTAAAGGGATGTAAATTTCCGTAGTGTCGGATGGAAGTTACAATGACTATATTTCTTTAACTGATATTGCGTAATATAAAAGTGAAGATCCGGCTGAAGCTACATCTGTAATCGGAATGTATTTTAAATCTGGAAGGAATGGCGGAACTTTCGCTCACCGTGATATCGCATTTGAATTTGCCTCCTGGATTTCTGCGGAGTTTAAGCTCTGCATCATCACAGATTACCAACGTTTAAAAACAGATGAAAACAGCAGACTTTCACTAAACTGGGACATGAACCGTGAAATCTCTAAGATTAATTATCGAATTCATACGGATGCTATAAAAAAGCGTCTCATTGTTCCTGAATTGCCAAAACAATATCAGAGTTTTACATATGCGACTGAAGCGGATGTTTTGAATGTGGCAATGTTCGGTATGACAGCAAAGCAATGGCGAGAAGCAAATCTAAATCTGGATGGAAATGTTCGTGACCATGCAACGCTTCAGCAGCATCAGGAATTAAATGTTTAGAGGACTACAATAATACAAATGCATTAAGAAGCTAAAGGAGCATAAATATTATGGAACGATTGACAAAACAGATTGCGTTTATCAAGCAGATCGAAGGTTTAAAATCTGTCACCCGCGAAGCGTGGACTTCCACCGGACGCAGGGAAAGCACTGCGGAGCACTCCTGGCGCCTGGCACTGCTGGCTGGCCTGCTTGCCCCCTCCTTTGGGGTGGATGTGGGCAAGGCCCTGATGATGTGCCTGGTTCACGACTTGGGGAATTATACATAGGCGATATTTCAGCCGCCTCCAACCCAGACGAGGCAGAAAAGCACGCAGCGGAGGAGCGTGATGTGCGGCGTGTACTCTCACTTCTTCCGAAAGAGCAGGAAGAGGAATTTTTGGCTTTATGGCAGGAGTACAATGAAAACAACACAGATACGGCAAAACTGGTCAAAGCACTGGACAAATCGGAAACCATATTGCAGCACAATCAGGGAAAGAATCCCCTGACTTTGATTACCAGTTTAACTTAGACTATGGGAAACCATACTTTGTGGATCATCCGCTGCTCATGCAGTTCCGGGAAATGTTAGATAAGGAGACCGCATACCATATACAAGAAACAGACGATTCATCGGAGAACGCCATGGAAAAGTAATCCATACAGAAATGCCCCGTCCCAGAATGGTATATAAACCACACCGGGACGGGGCATTTTTCCATACACAGGGTACTCAATTCTCCGTATCCCGCAGCCTCTCCACAATACTTTTCCTTTGCCGCCTTCCCATAAACAAGGTATGGCACAACAACTGCGATAACCGTGAAGAGCGGGATCATAAACACAAACGCCCAGAAATTATACTGATAGTCAAAGAACAAGATCACCTGGTTCAGTGCATTTTAAGATCAGATAGGAGAGCAGGCTTCCCCAGAATGATACTCACACCCCGGAAATCAAGACGTAGTAGAGCCCCTCCTCCAGCAGCATCTGCTTGAGCTGTTTCTTCGTCATCCCAATACTGCAAAGGATGGCAAATTCCCTCTTTCTGGCCACAATGCCTGTAAAGATAGCATTTACAAAATTCATGATTCCAATCAGAGCAATCACGGTGCTCAGAGCCACTCCCAGGGTCTGCACCACACCTGTCATTCCGCTAAATTCTTCCCTCAGCCCCTCTTTTGTCAAATATCCCATGTATCGGTTCACATTCTCCGTATAGTTGCGGGCTATCTGGGTAAAATTCTCCAAATGCTCCTCCTCCAGGGTATAGGATACGGCAAAGCAGTAACCTTTCTCCGGCTCCTCAGCCAGATCCTTCTTGGGAAGAATTATCTGAACCCCATTGACCTCATACCTGTGTTCATCCATGCTGGTAGGCGTCTCCACAATGGCCATAATCTCATACTCTTTTCCTCCATATTTGTGTACTCAACGCCCACGGTCTCCCTGTTCTCTGTCTTTATTTCCTCCATCTCAGACTGATCCGTGACTGTGCTCACCTTCACTTTATCCCCTGGTTCATATAGGAAACAGTTATCCGTGCCATCCCCGATAATGGATGATATGAGCACATAGCCGCCCTTCTGGAATTTTTCTATATCTATCTCCCCTTTTACTGCCTTTATGTTTTTTTCAGCAGCTCGGAATCGTACGCATACGTATCTGTTCCCAGAAGGCCGGACCGTATTGCCGCATCCGTCGTAGGGATAGAGAACTCATCTTCCCTCAGCAATCCCTGCTTTCGAAAGTCCTGGTATCTCTGAAGCGCCGCCTCATCCATTCCCAGTTTACAGGTGTAGGCCGGTGCCCACATCTCTGATTTTGAAATAATCCCGGGCTGTCTGTCCAATTCCTCTGTCATTCCCGTGTCCAAACGGTAATCACCGATCCCCTGGTATCCGCCTGTATAATTAGTGGTCCCCACCACAATATCCCCCACCATTCTGCCTTTTAAGTATTCATCCAATTGGAAGCTGCTCACACAGGTGAGAACCACACACAGCAGCACCACGCTGAGGGACAGAGACAGAATCACAAAGGTTGTCTTTTTCTTATTTCTCCCCAGATTGGACAGAGCCATCCGGTGCACTCTGGCCCCTTTCTCGGATTTCTTCTCCTTTTTTGCGCTTCACACTGCCCTCACTGTAACCAAGCGCCTCCACAGGCGATACGCTTCCGGCGATCTTACCCGGCTTCCGGCAGCTGATCAGTACCGTAAGCAGTGCAAAGACTGCACCGAACAGAATCATAGCGGGTTCAAAGTGAAGGGAAATCTTCATATCCTTCAAGTCCAGCATGGACATGGCAAATGGGAATACTACCTTGCTCACCAAAAATCCCGCCGCCAGACCTATGGGAATTCCCAGCACGGAAAGAGTCAGCGCCTGCCGTCTCACCATCCGCTTTGTCTGGCGTTTCGTAGTTCCAATCGTCTTTAACAATCCGTAAAAGCGGATATCATTGATAATGGATATCTGGAAAATATTGTAGATAATCAGATACCCGGTCAGGAGCACCACCAGCAGCGCCGCTACCAGCAGTACCGCGGACTGTATGTCAATGCTCTCCATTCGATTCCCCATATAAGCCCAGTTGATCCCATAGCTTATATCCTTTTCCGGTTCATAGCCAGCGTCCTTAATAATGGAAACCATTTTCTCCTCAATGTTGTTCGCGCTCTTGAAGTACATCCCCACGCTGTACAGACCCTGACCCGAATCCTCCAGATGCTGATTTCCCCACTCCTGGAAATCCTGGTCCGATAAGTCTCCTTTAGTTCCTTCCAATAGGCCTCTGACACATAGAGCTGAGTGGCATGGCTCACTTTATCCCCTGATACCAGCCGCACACCTTGAAAGTCTTTTGGATCTCTTCCCCGTGGAAATGAAAGGTTAAAGTAATCTCCTGACCCAGCTCATGGGGAACCCTCAGCTCATCCATGATCAAAGTGTCCGCTATGATCTCATCCTCATTTTCCGGCATCCTGCCCTCTTCCAACTCTACAAAGGAATTTTTTAGCTCTTTCTCTCCGTCTGCGTACCGGATTTCAGCACTTCTCTTAATCAGATTGTCAGCTCTTGCTATAAAAATATTCCAGGAATAATCTACCACACGGCTGTCAGAGGTGATCTTCTCCATCTGTTCTGCGGTGGCCTTTTTCAACCCTGCATGAAATCTCCCCCCTACTTCGCGCATGGTCTGCTCCTGGGTCACCTGTGCCATTCCCAGTCCCATGGATGCTAAAACAGTAAAGAGCATACAGGTAAGGGCAATGGCCATAACTGCAAAAAGGTTGCGCATTTTATTGTTTTTCAGGCTTTTTACGGAAAGCGTTTGGATAATCTTTCTGTTATTGTTTTTCATCTCCTCCGCCTCCTAACCGCGCACGATTTTTCCGTCTTCAATACGGATGATCCGGTCACATAGCTGTGCCATAGATTCATTGTGGGTGATCATCACAATAGTCTGGTGGAACTGCTCCCCTGTCAGCTTCAGAAGCCCAAGCACCTCCTGGGACGTCTTGGAATCCAGGTTGCCCGTGGGCTCGTCTGCCAGGATGATCTTTGGCTTGCTGGCAAGTGCCCTGGCGATGGCAACCCTCTGCTGCTGCCCTCCGGAGAGCTGGCTGGGAAGATTATTCTTCTTCTCCAGGATTCCCAACACTTCCATGATCCTCTGTATAAATAGCTTATCAGGCTTTTCCCCGTCCAGTTCAATGGGCAGGACAATATTCTCATATACATTTAAAATGGGGACAAGATTATAGTTCTGAAAAATAAACCCTATATTTCTTCTCCGGAAAATAGTGAGCTCCGTCTCATTAAGCTTGAAGATCTCCTTCCCAGCCACAGTGACACTCCCGGAGGTGGCGTAATCCAGTCCCCCAGCATATGCAGCAGAGTGCTTTTGCCGGAGCCGGATGTCCCCACCACTGCCGCAAACTCCCCTCCTCCACTGACAGATCCACACCATCCAAAGCTTTCACCAGGCTTGGCCCGGAACCATAATATTTTTTTAAATTTTCTGTTTTCAGTATCTTCATCTCATTACCTCCATACGTTTCTTTTTTGTATTATACAAATACTATATCAGTGTATTCTGACAGCGCCATGACAGCAAAGAAAAAAGTCCTTACAAAATTGTCAGATGCTTTCCCATTTGTAAGAACTTTCGTAACTATTTAACAGATCTGCGTATTTACTTCGTTTAAGAGGTATATCTGAAAGCAGCTTCCGCTGCCAACCTGGGAAGAGACTGTGATATAGCCCTTTTCCCTGTTTAATATCAGCTGGGCCAGGTACAGACCCAGGCCGTTCCCCTCCTCCTGTTCTACCTGACTGCCCCGGTAGAAGCGTTTAAAGATTTCATTGTACTGGCTGACCTCCATGCCTATTCCCTGGTCCTCAATCTCAATCCTTGTATAAATCTCTAAAGGCCGTACCCTCACTGTGACGCTGGAACCTGCCGGTGAATACTTCACTGCATTGTCCAGTATATTTCCCAAAGCCTGGGCTGTCCACTTTGGATTGTGGTATAGTTTAAGGTTCTGAAACTCCTCTGTGACAATTGCGATCCCCTTATCGCTAGCCTGTGCATATACACTCCCAACCGCTTTTCCAATGGTCTCCTTGATCCCCTGGTACTCCACCGGAAAGGAGAGTATCCCCTGCTCCAGTTGAGATGCCTTCAGCATATCTTTTTATCAACCACTGCATTTTCCTGGCCTGTATGCGCGTCTCTCTGGCGAACTTCTCTCTCTCCTGGCTGCTTAACCCCTCGTCCACCAGCAGTTCCGTGTACATCAGCACATTGGCCAGGGGCAGTTTCAGCTGGTGGGAGAGATCAGACAGCAGCGCCGCTACCTTATCCCGCTCCTCAGATGCCCGTTCTCTCTCCCAGGAAACCTGCGCAAGGACGTACTGCAGCCTGCTTTCCAGTTTGGATTCCTTGTCTCCTTAATGGCATCCAGGCTCTCCTTCCCTCCCTCCTGGTAGTTTGTCAGAATCTTTTCCATCTTTTGTATAGAATGAGCATAGTAGACCATGATTCCCAGCCCTGTCCCCAGACAGATCATCCCGATTCCGATCAGCGCCCCGCAGACAAGATATTCATTCATCTCTCTCCTCCCACATATACCCCATGCCATGAATCGTCTTGATGTGGAGGGGGCTGGAGGGTCTTCCTCAATCTTGAGCCGGAGTCTGCGCACGTTGACCATCAGGGTGTTTTCCTCCACAAAGGTCCCGCTGCTGTCCCATATCCTCTCCAATATCTGCTCCTTCAAAAGCACCTGGTTTTTTTGTTTTCCAAAAGAGCTTTAGAAGGCGAAACTCCGTAAGGCTCAAGTCCAAACTCTCCTCGCCCCTGTAAGCTTTCATCTCCTTTTCATCCAGCCGGATTGCACCTGAGCACAGCTGCCTGCTCATGCGGCGCGTCCGCTCCTGCCTTCGCAGAAGCGCCAGGATTCTGGCCTTTAGCACTGCCAGGGAAAAGGGCTTTGCGATGTAATCGTCTGCCCCGCACTCAGACACATTACCTGATCAATCTCCATATCTCTGGCTGTAATCATCAATACCGGAATATTCCTCTGTTCCCGGATTTCTCTGCACAGCGCAAGCCCATCCCCATCCGGCAGATTCCAGTCCATCAGGATCAGATCCGGCGTTCCCTCCTTCAGCGCTTTGCGCGCCTCTGTACAGGAAAAAGCTTTCCACCTGGTATCCCCTCTCTCCAGTGTGAAGGCCATTCCCCCTGCCAGGGCCCTGTCATCTTCCACAATGTAAATCTGCATGTGTTACTCCCCTCTCTTACGGTCTGAATCTTTACGTTTAATGGTACGTTACCCGGTCTGAAAAGTCAAGTGCATCATCAAGGCCCTAGTTAATCCATTATAAACTAACACAAATAGAAAAGTGTGTCAGATATCCCAGCAACCGGGTATCTGACACACCTGCCATATACGCAAAACATCTGCTACACTAATATCCTGTCCTGTTTATCCGGAAAAGTTCCCATTGCAATCCGGATGATATCTACAATCCATCCGATTCCAAACAATCCGGCAGTAAAAAAATACAGTAACCCCATACCGAATTTGCCAACATAAAAGTAGTGTCCGCCCAGATACCCTAAACACACACATAATATCAGGGCAATGGTCCTTGACTTATAGCTATATGACCGAACACGGGACTCTGACTGCTGCGGGGCTGATACACATACTGATCCTGCGTCTGTTGTCCGCTGTATGCAGGCGGCGCCTGGTAATAATTATTAATAACTGTTTGGGAGCTGCTGTAATTTACATTTTCAGGAGCAGTTCTGGGCAATTCACATCCGCAGTATTCGCAAAACTTCCCTTTCGCTTCCGCTCCGCATCTTGGACATTGCATAACCATTTTCCTCTCTTTTTTCTGTATAGCTTAGGTTAATTATTTAAAACTATTTTAGCATAAATCCGGATTTATTAAAATACTATATGTGGACAATATTGTATATACAGCCCTGGACAGCTTAATTGTCCATTCTAATTCCCTGTCCGGGATCACATTAATTACCTCTGACACATCCACTTGTCCAGAACTTCAAACAAATATGCGGAATCAATAGGCTTTGCGATATGGTCGTTCATCCCCGCGCTCCGTGCCTTTCCCACGTCACTGGCAAAGGCATTTGCCGTCAGTGCCAGGATGGGTATGACCCGTGCATCCTCACGGTCCAGTGCACGTATGGCCGCAGCTGCATCATACCCGTTCATCACTGGCATTTGAATGTCCATAAGGATCGCATCATAGTCTCCGGGAGCTGAGGCGGTAAACACCTCCACTGCCCTTTGCCCATTTTCCACTGCATCCACGCGGATATCTTTCATCCTAAGCAGCTCTATGGCAATTTCACGGTTGATATACTGATCCTCCACCAAGAGCACTCTCTTTCCGCTCAGTGTGGCCGCATTTTTTCTCCTCCTCTGAGGCTGCAGTTTCCAGATGCCCCTTAGAAATAAACATCTGGAGAACATGATACATTCTGGATTTAAAGAGAGGCTTGTTGATAAAGGCATCCGCCCCGGCTTCCAGAAAGTCCTGCTCGATTTCAGAGTAGTCATAGGCAGACACGATAATAATCGGTACGTCATCGCCCAGTGTTCTCCGGATCACTTTTACCGTCTCCAGCCCGTCCATTTCAGGCATTTTCCAATCCAGGATAACAGCAAAGTAGTCATCCGCTTTTGTGTGTGCCTCAGCGATACACCGCACGGCCTCTCTTCCGGAGAGAACCCACTCCCCGCATTCCCAGCTCATTCAAAACAGCAGCGGCGTTTTCACAGGTGATCTGGTCATCATCCACTACCAGGACGGACAAGCCTGTCAGCTCTTTGCTGCATACCGCCTCCTCACCGCTCCATTCAAGGGGAATTGCCACTGTGAATGTGGTGCCTCTCTCCAGCTCACTCTGCACATTGATGGTGCCGTTCATCATTCTGACAATATTTTCTGTAATGGCCAGGCCGAGTCCGGTTCCCTGTATGGTGCTGATGCGGGAATCCTCCGCCCTGGAAAACGGTTCAAAGATATGAGAAATAAATTCCTCTGAAATACCAATACCATTGTCAGCACAGACAAACTCATACTGGCTCTGTCCCGTGGTGGGCGAATATAGCTCATTGATTCTCAGGGAAACCCTTCCTCCCTGGGGTGTATACTTAATGGCATTGCTAAGGAGATTCATCAAAATCTGCTGCAGCCGGTCACAGTCCGCAATCACCCTCTCATGGAGTACCTTTCCAATGCTGATATGAAACTGCTGATGCTTCTCCTCTATTAGCGGTCTGCACATATCCATTACATTCTGTATCAGCTCCGATAATTCCACCCGACTGAGCGATAAGTCAATCTTTCCGCTCTCTATTTTCGACATATCTAAAACTTCATTTACCAGACTGAGCAGATGCCTGTTTGAAGTACTGATTTTATGCAGACAATCCCGTACTTTCTCAGGAGAATCTATATTGGCCTCAGCAATGGCCGTCATTCCCATAATGGCATTCATAGGCGTACGGATGTCATGAGACATGGATGACAGAAAATTGGTCTTTGCCGCACTGGCAACCCGTGCAGACTGATATGCCTCCTCCAGCGCCTGTCGCTGTCTCTCCTGCTCTTCCCTCTGTCTGGTCACGTCCAGACCCACACTGTAAAAAGAAGGAATGCCGTCCCAGCTGTCTTTGCCGCTAACATAGCTGAAAGTCATGGTCAAATATTTGACTGCACCGCTGCGGGTTATGATACGTGCCTCTGCAACCGTATCCTCCCCGGTTTTAAGGGCATTCTCCATAACATCCACCGTGCGTTCCAGATCATCCGGATGCACATAGGTGCACTGAGAGTACAATTCTTTTTCAAACTGCTCCCCGGAATACCCAATCATCTCCAAAAAATCCTCCGCCATACCAGAGTATTGTGCTCATATCCCTTGCATCCACCCGTGCAAATCCGCCCGGGATGGTCCTTATGATGGCATCCCGTTCCCGGTCCTTTTCGCCAGCTTGTATTCTGGACTGACAGCATCGTGGGACAGCTCAATCCTCGCCTTATGCCCATTCCAGTTGATCTTCCGATTCTTTATCATAAATGTCTGCTTCAGGACAGGGTTGTCAAACTCCCATTCATAAAATTTATCTTCTGTCAGGAATTTGTTAGTACAAAAGGGACAAGGCGATGTCCTCCCTGGATGACCTCGTAGCACTTGCGTCCAAGCACCTGTTCCGGATGCTGCCCCAGGGTCTCGCAGGAGTGTTTGTTGACATAGAGCAGTTCATAGGACTCCATATCTGATATATAGACATTGCCGGCATATTCTTCCATCATCCATGTAAAAACACCGCAGTCTGTTCTCAGACATACGCTGGTGTTCCAGACATTCCGCCATTGACTCCGTGATATTGGTCAGGACTGCACGACAGACAGTTCCCCCATCGTGGGATATGGAACAGGCAAAGCGCATCCATGTGAAATCCCCATTTTTCCTGGGCAGGCGGGGCCGTCAGTTCCACCCTGTCTCCGCCCTTCTCTACTGTATGGGTCAGCCTCTCTTTAAGGAGAACAAAGTCGTGGGATAGGCTCCGTAAAGCTGCTTCAGTGTGGGAAAGCGTTCCTGAATTCTTCCTCCGAATAGCCTGTACTGAAATAAAAAGGAGCATTTGCCTGGAGAATGAGTCCCTCCTCATCCAATAAAAAGCGAAGGAAGCCCAGATTACAGGCCTCCAGAATACTCTCTTCTCCACAGCCAGAGTTTTTTTCTCCTCAGAGCCATATCCCGGCTGCATGATATTAAAATTGCTCATATCTATTCTCCTTAATTCAATCACTCCACTTTGTTCGTATGGTTATCTATTATTAGAGTATAGCAAATGGATGTGTAAAAAGCAATGGGCCTTGAATACTTGTTTTCAAAACGCTATACGATTAATTCGAATTCAGTTCTTCATTCTCCAGCTGGCTAAGTACTTATTTTTCAGCAGACCGTTGGACAATTTCCCCAGCCGAGAGGATAGCCATTGACACACACCAGCTGCCATCCCCTGGGGCGGGTCACAGGCACATCATCCACTGCGATGGTCTCTCCTTTTAAATATTTACTCACGCGGCTGTCCGTCCAGTTAAGGTTCACTGCGGAGGCATACTCACTCTTCCTGAGCGCCACTGCAAATGCCTGGCTGGGCTCAAATCGGTCCTTTTTAAGCTCTCCAAGATATAGGCCGTTTCGTAAGAAGGGAATCCCTTTCGCTCACCCAAGAGGGGAGAAACGCTGTAAACCTGCCCTTTCCGCACCTCAAACTGACCCGCAAGCAGTCCCATGTCCACATCTTGAAAAAACTTCTCCAGGATCTCTCGCTCCTGTCTGGTCATCCCAGCCCTGCGCCCGTTTTCCCGGCTTCCTGTCTTTGCATTCCTCTTTCTGGAAACAGCTGTCTTGGCCACCTGTATCTGTTGCTGCTCCCCGCTTCCCTGCTTTTTTCAGCAGAGCCATGAAATGTCCCTCCCCGGCCATTCTGTCAGGCCAGATGCGGATACATTTTTCAGCTCCTCATTTCCATCGGCCAGATCTGGCCTTCCCTCGGCAAAACCCTCATATCCCTCCATCTCCAGCAGGGACATGCGTTCATCCTCCCGCAGAAGTCCGGCTATGATCTGTTCGTTCTCCTCCGGTGAGAAGGTGCAGGTGGGTAGAGCATCATCCCCCGGTCTCAGCATTCTCACCGCCTGGCGCACAATATCCTGCTGGATTCTGGCGCATGCTGCAGGCTTTTCCTGATCCCAGGCCTTTGCCACGTCCGGGTCCTTCCGGAACATTCCTCGCCGGAGCAGGGCGCATCCACCAGGATTTTGTCGAAAAACTCCTCAAACTGATCCGCAATTTTTGACGGAACCTCATTGATCAAAAAAGGAATTGGGAATGCCGAACACCTCGATATTTTTTAGCAGAGCTCTTGCTCTGGACGCACTGATATCATTTGCTACCAGCAGGCCCTCACCTTTTAGCCTGGCTCCAAGCTCCGTGGCCTTCCCCGGGGGCTGCGCACAGATCCAGCACTCTCTCCCCGGGTGCTACCGGAAGACGGGATGCGGGCGTCATGGCGCTTGGCTCCTGCAGATAGTAAAGCCCTGCATAGTAAAATGGGTGCCTGGAGGGCAAATCTTCCTCCCGGTAATAAAATCCATTTGGTATCCATGGTATTTTTTTAATCCAAAAGGCGCTATGTGTTCAAATTTATCCGGGCTGATCTTTGCCGTATTGACACGAAGTCCAAACTTTCTGGGCTCCTGGTAGCTGTTAAAAAGTCCTCATATTCATTGCCAAGAATGGCTTTCATTTTTTCTGTAAACGCATCAGGTAAATTCATAGGCTCATCACTTTCTTTTATTCTACACTTTTAGGGATTCGACCATATCAATTTTTTTCAGCTTAAAGTGCATCACTATATTTACGATCAGAGAAAATCCGAAGGTAAACAGAATTGCATAGAGAAAACTGGGAAGATAGATATTCCGGCCAAACATACACGCGTCTATCTCCACTGTCACAATGACAAATCGATGCAGAATGATTCCCAGCACCACACCCACAACTGCCCCGATCACAGTCAACAGGATATTCTCCCTGTACACATAAGCCGATACCTCACCATCATAGAATCCCAGTACCTTGATGGTGGCAAGCTCCCGTTTTCTTTCATTAATATTTATATTGTTCAGATTGTACAGTACCACAAAGGCCAGCATCCCCGCTGACACAATAAGCACCACGATGACCACATCCAGGCTTCCCAGCATGTCATCCACCTGCTCCTTAATGGTGCCAGTATAGCTGACGCTTAAGCCCGCATCGTAGGTAAGCGCCTTCTGCCCCACCTGCTCAGTCATTGCCTGGTCTTTCTCGGCGGTCCGGTACAGCATGCTGTTATACTCCGGCTTTTCCCCGGTTATCTTTTCATAGTATCCGGATGTCATATAGGCATAATGGCCCATATAGTTTTCACAGACCTGCGCTACCATCATCTCACAGACCTGGTCATCTGACAGCTCCACACGAACCGTGTCACCCTCCGAAACATCCAGCATAGAGGCCGTCTTCTCTGTCAGGATGATTCCATCCTCATTCAGCGCGTACTCCTCCCCAGTCAGCCGGTCCCGCAGATCCACAAACTTGGAACACTTCTCAGTATCCCCGGGATCATGAGATACGTATCGCGGCTTTTGCCCTTGTTTTCGATGGTGGACATTTTCATGTAAAGGGTATCAGACACCGATACATCCGGTTCCTCCTCCAGGTAGTCTGAGAGCTTCTGTCTCTCCTGGGTATCCGCGTCCTCGTCCAGCAGAATGATTCCGTCATAGAGCTGCAGTTCCTGATACTGCAGAACCGCCACATCCATAATGGAATCCCTCAGTCCAAATCCCACCAGGATCAGCGCCATACAGCCTCCGATTCCGAATATTGTCATCAAGAACCGCTTCTTATAGCGGAACAGATTGCGCAAAGTGGACTTCCAGGTAAAGCTCAGATGCCTCCACAGTATGGTAACCCTCTCAAGGAGGACCCGTTTCCCCTGCTTGGGTGCAGGGGGACGCATGAGAATTGCCGGGGTGGCTGCCAGCTCATGGTAGCATGCCACAACCGTTGCCCCCAGGGTGCAGACCAGCGCAGCGCCGGTGGCAAGCACGGCAAATTGCATGTTGTATGGAATCACAATATCCGGCATATGATGATACATGATCCCATATGCATTGATGATAATAAAGGGCAGGATCTTTTCGCCCGCAAACACGCCGAACACACTGCCCCCAAAGTGGCGGCAAGGGCATAAAACATGTATTTAGACGCAATGGCAAATTTTCCGTATCCAAGTGCTTTCAGGGTTCCGATCTCGGTGCGCTGTTCCTCCACCATGCGGGTCATGGTGGTAAGACTGATAAGGGCTGCTACCAGGAAAAAAGAGTACCGGAAACACCTCCCCGATATTTTTCATCCGGTCCGCATTCTCCCCGTATCCTGTATATTCCGGAAGGTCATCCCTGTCGCTGATTTTCCACTCCGGTACTTTCAGGTCATCGATATCGCTCTGGGCATCGTCAATCTTCTTCTGGGCATCCGCGATCTTCTCATCCGCCTCTCTCCTGGCATCCTCATACTCTTGGTTCCCATCCGCCAGCTCCTGTTCGTGATCTGCAATCTCCTGTTCCCCGTCTGCGATCTCCTTTTCATTATCCCGAATAGTCTGCCAAGCCTCTGCAATCTGCCTCTCCCCATCATCTGCCTGGGAAACGGCATTGTTTAAAGAAGCCTCCTGGCTTGCGATCTGGGCCCATCCATCCGCAATCTTCTTCTCGGCCTCCTCCAGCTCTCTGCGCCCGTCTGCAATCTTAACCTCCTGCTCCTTTATCTCCTGTTTGGCAGACTTTATCTGCTTTTCTCCCGAGGCAATCTGGGCCTCCCCCTCATCCAGCTGCTTTTTCGCCGTCTCCAGCTGGGCCAGCTTTGTGGCTGCATCTGCCTGGAGAGCGGCCGCCTGCTCCTGGGTCATCTGCCCGGACGCCACCATCTCCTCGATCTGCCTGGCTGCCTCCTCTGCCTGTGCCTTTCCGGCTTCGTACTCCTTCCTGCCTTTCTCCAGCTCCTTCTTTTTTGTCTTCCAGCTCTTTTTCATTCTTTTTCAGGGTGTCCTTGGCATCTTTTATCTGCTTCTCGCCGCTTTTCAGCTTTTTTTTCCGTAGATGTCTTTGTCTTTAAACTTAGCTTCCTGGCTTGTAAGTTCCTCCTTCGCCTGGGACAGCTGGGTTCTGCCGGAAGCGATCTGGGCTCTGGCATTGTCCAAATCCGCCTGCTTGGAATTTAGCTCCGCCTTGGCATCCTCTAGCTCCTTCTTTCCATCCTCAAGCTCTTTTCTGCCGTCGTCCAGCTTCTTTTGGGCATCGTCTATCTTTGCCTTAGCGTCCGCCAGCTCTTTGTCCGCCTCCTCTTTCTTATCCGCCAGTTCCTTTCTTGCGTCATCCAGCTCTTCATTTGCCTCATCCTGGATTTCCTGATACCGCACCTTGCATCTGGCTCCTTCTATGTCCTCAACAGCCTGACGGACCCTCTCCATAACGGAGTCATACTCCTCTGTGTACGCCGATGCCTCACGGCTCCCCTCAGCCTCCAGATATACCTGAGTGTAGACCTCCATATCAAAGCTGTCCTCAGTCACATAGAGAAATCCGGACACCTCCCCTGTCCCCAGGGTGGTGCTGCCTCTGCTAAAGGAGATATAGACCGGGCTGTTTCCGATACCAGTAATGGTAAAACGGTGGGCTTTCAGCACCTCACCGGACTCCTCACTGCTTTCCTCCTCATCCGTATCTTTCTCCTCCAAATCCTCTTTTACCTCCAGGATATCACCTACCTGATAACCCTCAGCGGCTGCGTACTCAGAGTCCAGGAAGCACTCTCCGGCCTTTTCCGGAAGCCTGCCTGCCTCAAGAGTCACTTTGTTAAGTGTCTCCGGGAGTGTTTCCATGTGAAGCACATCCATGGACTCATCCGTACCGCAGAGCACATCCGTCATGTATCCCGGCTCTGCCTTTTTTGACACCCTCAAGCCCGGCCAGGGTCTCCACATCCTCCCCGGTGATCCCCATGGTTCCGATGACCTTGAGGTCCATCAGGTTATTTTCATCAAAATAAGCATCTCCCGTATGGCGCATATCAGGAGCTGCCGACTGTATCCCGGAATAAAAGGCAACTCCCATAGCCACGATAAAGAAAATCGAGAGGAAGCGACCTAAATTCCGCCTTATTTCCATATAAAAATCTTTTTCTGAGCGCCCTTTCATAGCCACCCCACCTTTGTCTTACTAATACACCGGATCACCACTCTATGTCCTCCACAGATATGGGGTTATCATTCAGATACATACGGGAGACCTTGCCATTCTTGATTTTAATCACGCGGTCCGCCATCGGTGTCAGCGCCGAGTTGTGGGTGATGACAATGACCGTCATCCCCTTCTCCCTGCACATGTTCTGCAGCAAGCGCAGTATGGCTTTGCCCGTCTGATAGTCCAGGGCCCCGGTGGGCTCATCACACAAAAGAAGCTTTGGATTTTTGGCAAGTGCTCTGGCTATAGACACCCTCTGCTGTTCCCCGCCGGAGAGCTGGGCAGGGAAATTGTCCAGGCGGTTCCCTAACCCCACTTCCTCCAGGACCTGCGCAGCATCCAGAGGATTCTTACAGATCTGAAGGGCCAGCTCCACATTCTCCTTGGCCGTCAGGTTGGGCACCAGATTGTAAAACTGGAATACAAACCCAATGTCATCCCTGCGGTACCCCGTGAGCTGTCTGGAACTGTATTTTGCGATATCCTCCCCATCCACCAGCACACTTCCACTGGTAGCGGTATCCATTCCCCCAGTATATTCAGCACTGTGGTCTTGCCCGCGCCGCTGGGGCCCACCACCACCACGTACTCACCTTTCCTGATCGAAAATTCAATCCGTCCACTGCCCGGATTTCCACTTCCCCATCCGGTACACTTTGGACACACCTTTAAGCTCTACAAAGTTTTCACCATCTATATTATTCATGTGAAAGCCTCCGATTCCTTTTGTCATATCATTTTATGCCCTGGCGTGAAAAAAACTGCCGCGGCAGGTTTTCTTTGTTAGTTACATTCTAACATACATAAAAATAAAAGAGGCTTAAATTTCTATGAAATTTCCATGCTCATTTTATTTGATCATCAAAATATTTGATGTTATAATTATATAGTTATTCAATGACTATTCAACAGGTCTGCGCATTTACTGCGCTGACCGTAAGAATTGATTCAAGCGTGTAAAAATCCCATCACCGAAGGTGATTTTAAATGGATTTTTAGCTGTGTATGGGAGGAAATGATGAGATTAAGAAAAGATATTCCTGTAAAATGAAAAGCGCTGTCTGTCCAGCTGTGCTCTATGTGCTCTTTGGAGCATTAAAGCAGCTTTCGAGAATGGATACCCGGATGGCTGCAGAGATCAGCTCCTGGGCGGATGGGATGATCTACTGTCTGAAGACTTCTAAATGGGGACCGGCGCTTTATATTCAAAAAATGGAGATACCATCTACCGGCTCCGGGATGCCCGCATCGGATTTGAGGATGTAGAGATTACCTTTAAAAGCATTGACCGGGCATTTCTGGTACTCACGGGACAGCAGGGACTATCCGGTGCCTACAGCGCCCATGCTTTTACACTGAGAGGGGACATCAAAAGACCATGTCTCTGTGCAGGTGTGCCGACCTGGCGGAGGCGTACCTGTTTCCTGCAATCATGACACGCAGGATTCTAAAGGAGCTGCCCGCCAAAGAACATTTCACTGTGACTGTGTACCTGCGTCTGCTCCTGGGGATTCTCTGCCAGGAGCACCGCCCTGTGAAAAGAGCGGCCGCATATTTTTACAGTTGCCAAAAGCCAATAATAGGGGGATACGGATATGCTTAAATACTATGAATTTCAAAACAGCGCTAAGCTGCTGGCGGGAAAATTCGCCCTGGAAAATGTACCGGGCGAACTGGAAAACCTGGGGTGTTCCCACCCCCTGCTGCTCTCTGACCATGTGCTCGCTAAGATCGGAGCCCTGGCCATTGTACAGGACGCCCTTCTCGCCGGACAGGTGCCTGCGGACACTCTTTTTACAGATATACCCGCGGATTCATCCTCTGACGTGGTCAATGAGATTGCAAGATTTTACCGCAAGAGCAAGTGCGACGGACTGGTGGCCATTGGCGGCGGTTCTGTCATAGACACCGCTAAGGGAGTGCGCATGCTGCTCTCCCAGGATGTATCGGACATTATGGAGCTGATGGGCTGCGAGGGAATCAAGAGAGGACGCCAGATCCCCTTTGTGATTATTCCCACTACATCCGGAACCGGTTCCGAGTCGACCCTGGTGGCTGTGATCAAGGACACCCAGAGAGAGGTAAAGATGGAGTTCATCTCCCACTTCCTCCTGCCCGATGTGGCGGTGCTGGACCCCCGCATGACTCAATCCCTTCCCCCAAGGATGACCGCCTCCACCGGGATGGATGCGCTCTGCCACGCTGTGGAAGCATACACCTGCCTTCAGAAAAATCCACTGAGCGACGCCTATGCCACAGCCGCCATACGCATGATCAAGGATCATATCTTTACTGCAGTGGAGCACGGCCGTGATGCCTCCGCCCGGCTGGCCATGGCAAGCGCCTCCATGATGGCAGGTGCCGCTTTCTCCAATTCTATGGTGGGCATCGTACACGCCATCGGCCACTCCCCTGGGCGCAGTCTGCCATGTCCCTCATGCGGAGGCTATGAGTATCCTGCTTCCCTTCTGCATGGAGTACAATCTGGATATGCTGTCTGAAGATTACGGGCGTTTGCTCTTGTATCTCACTGATGAGGACACCTATGCGCAGACTCCGCACAAAGGAGGGCGCGCTGCGCGGTCCATTCAGGCTATACGGGATATGTGCAGCACCTTAAACAGGCTCTGCGGACTGCCGCTCACCCTGCGGGATGTAAATGTACAGCCAGAGGACTTTGAGCGGGTTGCGCAGGGGCCATCAATGACGGCGCCATGATTGTGAATCTGAAACAGGCAGGGGTGGCGGATGTGGTTGGGATTTTGAAGAAGGCCTGGTAGTATTTAAGCGCATAAACCAGTTAAATTCCTAAGCCTCAACTTTGAAGAAAAACTTTTGACAGCCTATTTCACTCGTATAGGATGTCTGATTACCGTTTTCCACTTTGACACCTCAGTCTTTCTGGGGTCAGAGAGATATATTTCATGGTGCAGGCGCAGGTTACTAAAATCATTTACAAATCCATTTTCATTCACATATTCATCCATTTTGTCCACTGTTGCAGGTTCCTCATCGTATGAGCCATAGTGCATCATCTGGACGCATAGGCCCTCGTCTATAATCAGGAATTCGGCGGGGGCGCAGTCCAGCTCTTCTTTCTTTGTGTTTCCCGGACAGCCCAGTCAAAATCCTCTCTCTTTACAAAATCCGGCAGTCGGATCACACTGACCCAATTAAAATTGCACTTATCGGAATAGTCCACGCCGTCAACGCCCTCTTGCCACCAAAAACCCTTCCAGAGGAGGCACCACATATTCAAAAAACCTTCTATTTTTATGTGCGCTTTTATAGCTCATTCGTATAGTATAGGCAACGGCATACAAAATACTGACTGCCTTTTGATATTCCCCTCCCTCTTCATTTGGATCACCTTTTCCCCGCACAGCAATAAACTTCGCTGACGGTACCGTAACAACTGCCGGCTTATTTTTAGGCATATACAGTTCTTTAAACTCTCTTTTTTTAAAATCAAATGTCATTTCAAACACCCTCCTCCTAACATATCAGTGTAGGTTCAACCCCTCAACATTCTGTGAAGATACTGAACAGTTACAGTTTACCACCATTAATATGACACCGCTATGTCATGTTCGGATATTGGATGTCAAAGGCCTCTTAACCGCATTTTTCGCCCGCAGTTCACATAGCGGTCTTTTCTCTTCTTATTGGAGACTAATTCCATAATCTTTGCGCAATACTCCTCGTCTATGCTGATCCTCATCAGACTGATAAGCCGGTACGTATCCAGATGGTAGGGCAGGCTTCTGTGCAGGGCCAGATCAATCAGGTATTTGGCTGACTGAAAGCTGGATAGGTGTGTGTGTCCATTCTCAAACTTTTTCTCTGTGTTATGTACCACATAGCCGCCATCTGCCCGGTATACCTTAAATGCCTGTTTTGCGTAAATCTGATTCATACAATCATGCCTCCTTGTTTTTAACGGTTAAAGGGATCTCTTTACCTTATCAGAGGTGGGTCAGATATTTTCTGAAAGTTTACTAAAAGAACGTCTGCTTTCAATTTATTCCTCTCTTTATTCTATGAAAAAGGCGGCGGTACAAGAACACTTTGTCCCTGTGCCGCCGCCGTTTTTATTTATCCTTTTAGTAGTTAATCAGGCATCCCTTCAGTATGATAGTCCTTTCATCGTCTGTGAGTTCACCCATCTTCAGGGTAAATTCTTTCATTCCCTCACTTACCACATAGGCTTTGATTTCAGTTTTCTTTTTCTTCCACTGCCTTCTTGATATCCGGCACATAGAGGTAATCCCCATTCTTAAAGGGCAGCTCCCTTTATCGATCAGGAAGGGAAGCATTCCCCAGTTGATCAGGTTGGAACGGTAACGTTTGGTGGCGTACTCGTTGGCGATGTTTGCCCAGCCGCCAAACACCTTCTGGCAGGAGGCCGCCTGCTCTCTCGCAGAGCCATCACCTGGTTTTACCGCAAAAATAGTGCTGCCGATGCCTGTATTTTTGCTGTCCATCTGTGGGAATTTTTCCTTTATGGCATCCCAGACGGGCTTTATCTCTCCGTTTGCCTGCGCAGGGGCATTTGCCTTCTTCTCTGGCTTTTTTCGCTCTTCTGCACTTCCTTCGCGCGTCCCACATAGGCCGGGTCTTTTCTGGAGAGTGTAAACTCTGCAAGCCCCAGAGGATTGGAACGGTAGGAGGAAGTCTCCCCTGACGGGATCAATTCATCCGTGGTGGTTACCGGATCATGGATTTCCGATACCACCTTCAGTACCAGGTTGTCTGTCAGTGCACACATTGCAGGCCAGTCCTTAATGTTGGGACCAAACTTGATCTCTACAGAAGGATCTGCCTCCCCGTGGCTGTCAAATACACGATTTTCGTAGATTGTCTTATCAAAGAAGTATTTCGGGTGGCTGAAGTTTACATCAATATCCGTAGCCGCTGTGAGATACCCCTTGTTGGCCGCCGTTGCTGCGATAGAACGTGCATCCATCAATGCCACTGAGGAAATCTGTCCGCTCTGCAGCTTGCTTCCCTCACGGTTAGGGAAGTTTCTGGTGGAGTGACGGATACTGAAGGCATTATTGGCAGGAGTGTCTCCTGCGCCGAAGCAGGGACCGCAGAAGGCGGTCTTTACGATTGCTCCTGTCGCCATCAGATCTGCCAGTCTGCCGTTCTTGGCCAGCTCCACATAGATCGGGGTGCTGGCTGGATATACGCTAAGGGTAAACTCATCCGAGCCGATACTGTGCCCCTTTCAGGATATCCGCTGCATCACAGATATTTTCAAAGCCACCGCCCGCGCATCCTGCAATGATTCCCTGATCCACATAAAGCTGTCCGTTTCGTACCTTATCCTTTAAGGTGAATTCCACAGCGCCGTCTAAGCTCACCTGAGCCTTCTTCTCTACATCATGAAGAATATCCGTCAGGTTCGCATTCAGCTCTTCAATCGTATAGGTATTGCTCGGATGGAACGGCATTGCGATCATCGGGCGGATCTGGCTTAAGTCCACATAGACCATTCCATCATAGTAGGTGACCGCACCCGGTTCTAACGCTGCATATTCTTCAGAGCGTCCATGGATTTCATAGAACTCCCTGATCTGCTCATCATTTGTCTTCCAAATGGAGGAGAGGCAGGTAGTCTCCGTTGTCATGACATCAATGCCGATGCGGAAATCCGCGCTCAGCTTCTCAACACCAGGGCCTACAAATTCCATTACCTTGTTATTCACATATCCGTTTGCAAATACTGCGCCGATGATAGCCAGAGCCACGTCCTGGGGTCCCACTCCTGGAATGGGCTGTCCGTCAAGATACACACCCACAACGTCCGGCATATTGATATCATAGGTTTTGCACAGCAACTGCTTTACCAGCTCCGGGCCGCCCTCACCCATAGCCATGGTGCCCAGAGCACCGTAGCGTGTATGAGAATCAGAACCCAGAATCATCCTTCCGCCGCCTGCCAGCATTTCCCTGGCAAACTGGTGGATCACTGCCTGATGAGGGGGGAACATAGACTCCGCCGTATTTCTTAGCACAGGTCAATCCAAACATGTGATCATCTTCATTGATGGTACCGCCCACAGCGCAGAGGCTGTTGTGGCAGTTCGTCAGCACATAGGGTACCGGAAACTTCTCCAGTCCTGAGGCTCTGGCCGTCTGGATAATACCCACAAATGTAATATCATGTGAAGTCATCTTATCAAACTTAATCTTTAACTTCTCCATGTTGTCAGAGGTGTTGTGTGCCTTCAAAAATATTGTAAGCGATAGTGTTCCTGGCGGCATCCGCCTTAGAGGGAACCTGATCGCCTAATTTACTCTTGAGTACGGCTGCTGCGTCCTGGTCGTCCTGTACAAGCTCCGTGCCATTTAACAGATATGCGCCGCCATTATATAATTTAACCATTGTATAGTCCTCCTATCTATATTTCAACATCCTGCTACCTAAGTATAACGGCATCCGCCCAAAAAGTCAATTTCGACCAGGTCATTTTGGAAAACGACCTGGTCGCTTTCCAAAAATGCCCTGGTCAAAATGGGAAAATTTATTAAAATTCTATAAACTAGAAATCCTGGCTCGCCATGTACTTCATATAACTCACCACCATCAACGCTATCTTAAAGGTTAAGGCATCCTCAAACACCCTTATATCCAGCCCCGTACTCTTCTGCAGTTTCTCCAGCCGGTACACCAGTGTATTCCGGTGTACGAACAGCTGTCTGGATGTCTCGGATACATTCAGGTTATTCTCAAAGAATTTATTGATTGTCATTAGTGTTTCATCGTCAAAGGTATCCGGCATGTTCTCCCCAAACACCTCGTGCATGAACATCTCACAAAGGGGCACCGGCAGCTGATAAATCAGACGTCCGATTCCCAGTGTACTGTATGCCACAATATCTTTTTCCGCATAAAAGATCTTTCCGACATCGAGCGCCATCTTCGCCTCTTTGTAGGACTTGGATACCTGTTTGATCTCGTTCACGATTGTTCCATATGAAATGCGGACTGCGGACATAGCCTCTGAATTCAGCATGTCGCGAATCATCTTTGCGATATCCTCCAGCTCCTCGTAAGTATCCTCGGGCTTTAATTCCCTCACTAAAATAATGCTTTTTTCATCAACCGCCGTGATAAAGTCCCTGGTTCTGGATGCGAATAAGGACTTCATGGTCTCCAGGGCACTGCTGTCCTTTTCATATTTGGTCTCAACCATGAACACAACACGGCGCGCCTCCGCCTCTATATGAAGCTTCTTTGCCCGATTGTAAATATCCACCAGCAGAAGGTTGTCCAGCAGCAGGTTCTGGATAAAATTGTTTTTGTCATACCGCTCTTTGTAAGCAGTGAGCAGATTCTGAATCTCGCTGACCGCCACCTTACCGATCATATAGGCGTCCTCGCTGGCCCCCTGGGACACTAAAATGTACTCCAGATTTCTGTCGTCAAAGATTTTAAAAAAATGGTATCCCTGAACGACCTGACTCTCCGCCGCAGAATCTGCGAATAACTTTACCGCATGTCCCTGAATCTCTTCGCTCTCAAAAAGTGGATACCACTGTACGTCCCTCTAAATCCATCACACATAAATCAATTCTGGTGATGGCTCTCAATTCATCAATTGCTGTTTGTAATACCTGGCTTGAAATCATTTTTTCTCCTTTGCCATACCATATTTTTGTTTTATTAATAATAAATCATTTTTACTGAAATAGCAAGAATTATGATGTCCCGTTCTCGTTTAAGAGTATTTTTTTTCCATACCAGACCGCCTCCGTGTTCGATCACAAACCTTCGGCAGTCCAGGGCGCCTTCCTTATCTCCCAGCTGTTTCAGGCATTGGCAGCGCAGAAATTCTTTAAATACCTCTAAATAGCATCCCCTTACTATCGTCCCCTTTGCGCATGGTTCATTGTCGTACGCTTCCATTTTTTCCAAAGCCCTCTGCCATTCCCCTGCTGTAAGTAAATCATTTATGCATAAGGAGTATCTGACATAACAGATCATGCTCTGCATTTTCTTACTTTTTCTTCTTACCATTTCTGCCTATAAAATCCTCTATCTGCTGCCGCTCCGCTTCTTTTTCCTTCCTCATCCTTCAGCATACAATAACATTCATACCGAAGATGATGGTAATGAAGATACACCAGCCTCTTTTCCCGGAACCTGCTGTACCTTGTTCCGTGCCAGATCATTTCGCTAAATTTCAGCGCCTCCTGAAAATCTCCAGCACACCGCATGGCCTCTGCCAGATTTATACTATAGCTATACGGCACATAGGCCCTAAGCCCCCAGCGATAACAAACAGCCCGGTAGACAAAATCCCTGACAGGATCAGGATACCGCTGATGGCGTCTAAAGTACCTTTGAAAGCACTTCACTGCCTCCTGTTCCTTTCCCTCGTAGGTTCCTTGTCTCCTTTTAACCTGAATGTAAGCTTGCAGCTCACCAGCCCAGGGAGCCTTTCTAAAATGAAGCAAACTAAATACTACAAGCATCAGAGTAAAATGAGCGCCAGACTCCCCAAGCTAAATATTTTATAATAATTTACACCTGTCTTCACTTCATATTCTTGGATATAAACAGAACTCTCTGCCCCGGAAATCTGTCCCAATTGCTCATCCTCAACGGCACTTTTATGGCTGTATTCGTCAAGCCATTCTGAAATTTCATCCGGTATCCTAATGGTCTGTTCCAGCCAGCCCGGCTTAGTCTCAAAGAATACCCGCATCTCCTGACTGCACGCCAAAGTATCCTCCTGTGTTCTCTCCTTTTCAAGTATAACAAACGTGCAGCCATTCTTTCGGTATTTCTCCACTTGCGGCGCTTCTTCCGGATATCGGAAAATCACATCCGCATGGACACCCGGCACAGCTATGACCGCCCGATAAGCAGTCCCGTCTGTTGCCACTACAGATACCTGTGCCACTCCTTCCATTGGAAAGCAAAATACATACATCGCGCATGCTGCAAACATTGTAAAACCCCATAATGCATATATAATGGTCACCATATTTTTCATCTTTCGTTTCATATTCCCCCCTCACACCCCTTCCTCTATCTATGAGCCCCTATCTTGTTGTAACAAGTATCCGTATTACTCTATCTCAATGCTCCATTCATTCCGGTACTCTTCTCCTCCTCCCAGTTGTATTAAATCTTCCTTTTCCTCCAGCCTCTCCAAAACGCCCTTTCTGGCCGGAAGCGAAGTCCATGGCTCTATACATACATAGGGAGTCTCCGTTTTAGGCCAATGCCAGATACCAAGATACTTCATCTGCGGGAACCTGATGGTAATACATTTGTCCGCCACAGGGAGGTGAGCTCAGCCCAAGTCCCCATTCCACTCAACACAATGGCATCCATGTCAAAAAGGTCGTGCCGCAGATGTATAGGGTTTTCCAAAGGTACATAGTCTCCGTCCTCCAGCACATATCCATCCTCGGAGATTGGCACACGCTCAGGTCTTGTCCCCTGCCCAAAATGTATCTCATAATCCTTGAACGTCCCCTGTGCCCCAATGGGAACACAAAAGCCTGGATGGCCCCCACACCAAAATACATCTCCTTTTCCCCCCGGTTCTCTACCTCATAAGTAATCCACACAGTACTGCCTCTCAGCTCATAGGTTACCTGAAAACGAAATGCAAAGGGGTAATGCCTCCTGGTTATTTCACTGTCACTGAGTACAAAGGCAGCTTTTTCTTGGCTCTCTTTATTAACTTCAAATTCCGAGTACATGGCGATCCCATGAATGTCCATATGGTACGCTTTACCTTGATAAAGATATGTCTTTTTCCGTAAGCCTTCCAATGTATGGGAAAAGTACCGGAGCATGCTCCTCCCATGTTGCAGCATCTCCCTGCCAGAGATACTCCTTTCCCTTTTCATCCTTCAATGACATCATCTGCGCCCCCAGTGACTCGATGTCCAGTGTCAGCTTCTCATTACAAATCCGGGTCATCATATGTTTTTTTCCTCCATTGTATTCTGAAAGCGCTTAGTAGCCGAAGTTCTTTCGATTCGCATCCGCCGCCATCCTTATCTGATCATCATCCATCCTCTCAAGCACCTTAAGCACTTCACCCTCTCTCTGTGCATATACTGCCTCCTCATGGCAGAGGGGAATCAACTGATAAAGCTAAGCAGCCTCCCAGTAGACAGTTGTTTCTGACCCACTCCCCTGATTATCAAAAACCGGCATGGTGGCGGCGGCACGAAACCCTACGCTGGATATCAGAGAGGTCTGATTATAGTCTATCAGATGTCCCATCCCTATCCAGGACTGGGTGTCCTGCACCATTTCAGGTATCCGCTTCATCCACTGTACTGCCCAGGTATGCTGATCCTCCTGGCTGTTCATATCCCACATACTGAACGCCACGCTTCCCAAGTAACTTAAAGATTCCCATATTTCTTCTCCTCTCTTTTCATTACCTCCTACGTCGGAGGTTTCATCTGGTTCCATATGTAAGATCGCTTCCATCAAAAAGGAGCCGCATTCCTGCGGCCCCCTGTATTTAAATTTTGATTAGTTTGTAATCGTCTGCTCTGTCTCTTTGTCAAATACATGGATCTTCTCAGCATCCAGAGCAAATTTCACATTGTCACCTGTTCTGGCAGTGGTGCGCGGATCTACACGTGCGGTCATTGGGAATCCCTCTACATCAAAGTATAAGTAAACCTCAGCGCCCAGCAACTCATATACACGGATGGTGGACTCTACCACTGTATCCGGTGAGGACTCAATAAACATCTGGGAATCATGCACGTTCTCCGGACGGATACCCATAACAACCGTCTTTCCTGCATAACCGCCGTCAATGAGTTTCTTTGCTTTTGCAGGCGGAAGCTTAATGCTGTGGCTGCCCACAACCAGACGAACCTCGTCCTTGTTTACCTTAACCTCTGCATCCATAAAGTTCATCTGAGGAGATCCGATGAATCCGGCTACAAACAGGTTTCATGGATTGTTGTAAAGGTTCTGCGGGGAATCTACCTGCTGAACAACACCATCTTTCATAACTACGATTCTGGTACCAAGGGTCATAGCCTCTGTCTGGTCATGAGTAACGTAGATGATGGTTGCGCCCAGTCTCTGATGGATCTTAGAAATCTCAATACGCATCTGAACCCTCAGCTTGGCATCCAGGTTTGACAGCGGCTCATCCATGAGGAATACCTTGGGATCACGTACAATGGCACGCCCCATAGCAACACGCTGCCTCTGGCCGCCTGACAGAGCCTTTGGCTTGCGGTCTAACAATTTATCCAGATCAAGAATCTTTGCAGCTTCCTTCACCATCTTGTCAATCTGATCCTTCGGCACTTTTCTCAGCTTCAGACCAAATGCCATATTGTCATAAACAGTCATGTGGGGATAAAGAGCATAGTTCTGGAATACCATTGCGATATCTCTGTCCTTGGGCTCCACATCGTTAACCACTCTGTCACCGATCTTTAAGGTTCCGCTGGTGATCTCCTCAAGTCCGGCGATCATACGAAGGGTTGTGGACTTTCCGCATCCTGATGGGCCTACAAAGATGATAAACTCTTTATCTTCAATTTCCAGATTGAAATCCTTCACTGCTTCAAATCCGTTGGGATAGGTTTTGTTAATGTGCTGTAATGATAAACTTGCCATTCTTTCATCCTCCTAAAAAAGTGAACTGCATTTTTTTAACTGACCTAAGTATACTAGACATCACATGATCTAACCATGCCATTATTGAACAAATATTTACTTAAACCCTTGTAAATTTTGCTTACCAACCTATTCACTTCTTTTTCTTTAGGACAGATTGACGGAATTTAATTGCTTCTTATATACAAATTGACGAATGGCTTGTATTTTTCCTCTGTGTTGTGTATACTCATAGGTATGGATTACGTGATACTTGACTTAGAATGGAACCAATGCCCTGACGGGAAGCAATCTGAGGACAAGCAGCTTCCCTTTGAGATCGTTGAGATCGGGGCAGTAAAACTGGACAGCAAATACCGGGAGATCAGCCGGTTTTCTGAGATTATCCGTCCCTGTGTGTACAAATCCTTCCACTTTAAAAACCCAGGAAATCATACAGCGGAATATGGATGATTTTCTTGTTGCGCGCACTTTTCCACAGGTCTTTTCAGACTTTATGGCCTGGTGTGGGAACCGGGTGCATTTCTGTACCTGGGGGACCCTGGACCTGCTGGAGCTCCAGCGCAATGTATGCTACCACCAGCTGCCGAATCCGCTGCGCACACCCCTTGCGCTACTATGACATCCAGAAGGTCTTCAGCCTGGTCCATGAGGACGGAAAAAGCAGGCGTACCCTGGAGCACGCAGTAGACTTTCTGGGGCTGGAAAAAAGCATGCCCTTTCACGATGCCCTCTGTGATGCCTGGTACACTGCTCAGGTGCTGAAAACCCTGCCTGAGAGGACGGTGCTTCACAACTACTCTTACGACTATTTCCGGCCTCCAGCCAGCAAAAAAGGAGGAGATCTTCGCCACCTTTGACACCTATTTCAAATACGTTTCAAGGGAATTTGACACAAAGCAGGATCTCATGAAGGACCGCCAGGTCCTCTCCACTAAGTGCTATCTCTGCCACAAGGCTGCGAAGAAAAGGTGCGCTGGTTTCTGGCGGGGAAATCAGAACTATTTCTGCCTTGCCTACTGCGAGGAACATGGATGGCTAAGGGGAAAGATCCGCGTCAAAAAGTCAGAGAATGGAAAGTATTTCTGCATTAAGATCCTAAAGCTGGTCACACCCGAAGATGCCCAGGAGATCAAAGAGCGAAAAGATGCCTTAAAAAAAGAAAAGATCCGTCCACTTGGCGGAGATTAAAAAGCTGCCGCACAGGATCATTAGTGCGGTAGCTTCCTTTTTTCTATTTAGTACTATTAAAGTTCTCAACCAAGTCCTCAAACTCAGCCAAAAGACAGTCCACCCTCCCATAAAAGGCGTCGTTATTGGTGGGATTGTCCAGCTCTCCCTCAATATATTTCAGCGTTTCCATGATCGCATGAATCCTTTTTTTGCCGGCTTCGTCCTTGTAAAGAATATATCTGCTCCGTTCATTTTCTTCCGGCGTCATTTTTTAGCACTACCTCTACACTGGGTTTCTCCCCGATATAGCGGTATGTAATTGAGGGGGAAGCGTGGTTCAGCAGGTTCTGGAGATAATAGATGTCATCCGTGGCTTTATAATATCTCCATGCAAAGGTCTTTTCTCATGGTCTGGGCTCCAATGGAATTCAGCCCCATGCTCTTACCCACACTCTTAAATACCCGGTACGCCTGTTCTCTGGACAGTGGCCGCGGAACTGGCATGCCCCTGATCAGATACGCTTGGGCTCTTTGCCCTCTGTAAATTTGTTGATGATCTCCTGAAGGTCCTTGGGAATATTGAAAATCCTCTTGATATTTTTGTTCCAATACTTGCCTCAATGCTCTCTTTTCCACGGATATCCTTGATCTTAAATTTCAGGATCTCCTGCAGCTGGAGCCCGGTTCCCACCCCTGATTTCAAACAAGATATAGTACTTGTCGTCAACCTTCCGCAGCTCCTGCTTAAACCTCTCCAGTGTTTCCTCGTCTTTGATTGGTGACACCCAATTCATAGCTTATTCCTCCTTTTCCCCACCCATTTGCTTTTCGCTGTCTATTGTTTCATCGCTCGTCTTTCTCCCTGAACCTCATTTTCCGGTTCTCCTGAAGATTCTGATGTCTCTTCTTTGATTGTGTCTGCACCTGAGTCTTTTTTCTCCTCAAATCCAGGGGCCTGCTGATCTTTTTGCAGCGTAACCGCTTCACAGCGTCCGGGTTCTGATGCCTTCTGCTCTTCTGTCTGTGTCTCAGAGTGTCCCGCCACCGACGGCTCCTGTATGCCGGACTCCGTTCCCGTGCGTTCCCTTTCCTGCTTGTCTTTCTCCTGCTGTTCTTTCTCTTTTTCTTTTCTCTCTTTTCTTCTCTTTCCTTCTCTTCCCGCTCCTGCCGCTCTTTCTCTTGCCGCATAAGCTCTGCCCGCAGCTCTGCCTCGATCTCCAGGGCTGACTTGTTCTCTATATCCCTCTCGATCCGGGTCATCTCTTCCTTTTCCCTCTGCCGCTGTCTGCGTATCTTCTGGGACTTTCGGTTTCGGATATAGGCAATCACTACCAGGGGAAGCAGGGCGATTATAACCACCAGTCCTACCACTGCCATAAACACATCGTTGGCGTAAACCCACTCCCAGGCCGCTGACCATGCGGACTGGATATGTTCCCCTGCAGTCTTTAGCATTCCTCTGCTTTTTCCAGTACACCCTTGGCCTCCGTCTCACTCTCAGGCTGCTCTTCCCCGGCGGAAACCACCTTGTTAATCACCTGCGGGACCGCAATCTCAAAGTTCACTCCATTGAACTTTAGAGAGGTGCTGGAAACGGGCCAGCCGTTAAAAGAGTAGGACAGAGTTCCGTCCGATCCCAGTGTCCGCACCACCTGACCAGCATCCCCTGTCCTTGGGAATAGACACCTTTACGCTGGAAACTGCCTCCACGGTCTTCTCCTTTAAGGCCGCGCACTCCAGTTCTCTGGCCTTTCCCAGATAATTGACCCCCAGTATGTCCGCCCGGGTCACCTTGGTGTCCTCAACCGGAATCTCTACACGGGTAAAATTCTCAAATGCATAGTTCAAAAGTTTAGCAGACTCAGTAAGGTCTTCCCAGAACCGTTGGTTCTAAGTACTACACAGATCAGTTTGCGCCCATCCCTTTTCGCCACTGTCACAAGCGTATTCAGGGCAGCGTCCGTAAATCCCGTCTTTCCGCCAAGGCATCCCTTGTAATAAAATTCCTCGTCATAGAGCATTTTCTGATGATTGACAAACGCCCTCTCCTCTTTGCTCTTGTTGGTCTTTGGGTATTCATATTCCGTGGTCCTGGTGATCTCTGCAAAGGTTTCATTCTGCATGGCTGCCTGCATGATGATTGCCATGTCCCTTGCACAGGTGTAGTGGTTCTCATCGTGAAGTCCGTGGGCGTTTACAAAATGGGTGTTAATACAGCCCAGTTCCGCCGCTTTGTCATTCATCATCTGCACAAAATTCTCAATGGTGCCTCCCACCTTCTCTGCAACACCGTTTGCGCAGTCATTGGCTGAGGCCAGCATGACACCATACAGCGCCCTGCGCAGAGTAATCTTTTCTCCCACCTCCATCCACAGGCGGCTGCTGTCCGGGTCCAGACTGTTGATGGCCTCATCCGAAAAACTTTACCTTGCTGTCCAGATTACCATGTTCCAGTGCCACCAGAGTGGTCATAATCTTTGTAATGCTGGCCGGATATTCCTTGGCCTCCATATTTTTGCTGTAGAGGAACGCGCCCGTGCCTGCATCCATCACAACTGCATCCTCCGCCTCCACCTGATGTCCGGCAGGCCAGCCATCGATGGAATTGGACTCAATGGGCAGGTAATATGATTCCGGAAACTCTGTCTCGCTCTCCGCGTCAGACGCCCCCTCAGAGGGATCTTCCGAACCCTCCTGCTGTGTTTCCTCTCCTATGTTCTCTCCCGTGGCATGCACGACTCCTACCGGCATCACTGCCGTCAGAAACAGAGCGGCAGCCAATGCAGGTAAAATGTAGATACCCTTTTTCTCATGTTTGTTCTCCATCATTTATCGCCAAAAATAATTTCTCATTTTTACATCACATATTATTATATTATAACCTATCACATTTTTCAACTGAAAGTAATGAGAATAACAAAAATAAAGTAACCGTTCAGCCTTAATTGAACCAAAAACCCCCTTCAAGTGCCACTTTATCAGACATTATCAAAGAATAAAGTATATTATCATAAAAATTTTGAATTTTTTCACCTTTTGCCGATCGCTTATCCACTATGTTCCCTCATTCCAGTGACCAGAAAGACGGCCGCTCTGTAAACATCTATAATGGTGGAAGAAGACCGAACGAAAAGCGAAAAAGCGTCAAATGAAGTAAGGTGTTTTAGCAAGAACAATGGATATGAAATGTACTCCTCGATTCTGAGCATTATCGAAATGTTAATAAAAAGAGATGATTGACGATGCTTAATGATATAAAACCTTTATTTATGGATAAACCAGCTACTTTCTAGCCAGTGCTAAACCATTTGATCAGATGAAAGTAGAACTGTTACAAAAAAGGAGTTGGAAAAAATCTGATCACTTATAATGTGAATGAATGTCCATGAGGGCGTAAAAATTTCTGTGTCTATAGATAATAATTTCTTTTAATAAGAATCAAAAAAAAATATATAGTATTTATTGAAAGCTGTTCTTTGCATTACGAGCAAATCAATAGCAGTGATTGTTAAAATGGGCGCTGCTCACACCTGACAGTTGAAATAAACGTTGAAATTTGGGACAAATCCTTTAATGCTGGAGGAATATGGTCGGAACGGTCAATCTATGTATAAAGTTGTCGTTCCGACCTACAAGTAAATAAAATAGAGAACATCCCCTAAACTCTATTTATACATTATCATATCATATAATGAAATATGCTACTTTTGTTGAGTGTGTGAAGAAAAGTCTGTAAATACAGTTCTTCTATGATAAGTTTGAGCTGGTAAGTTAAGGAATTAGCTTCCAGCTCTTGTTATATATATACTTTAGATATCCTTGCATGTCAAGAGAAGGCGAGTGATTCCCGCCTTTTCAGGACTGTACTTCTTATTCTGGCAGCCGGTCCGAATACATGATACTCAGTTCCCCATAGACCTGAGCCCAGTTCCGAATTGTTGTTGTCCAACCCTTCGTGGCTTCAAATGTGGACAGATAAAGTGCTTTTTAACAGAGCGGTATCGCTCGGAAATACACTTCTCTGACGATTCAGCTTGCGATAGGTGCCGTTCAGGCTTTCAATCGCATTCGCCTCCTCCATTTCCCACACTGTTTCGAAATCCCTTTCCCACCTCATATGTCTCCTGAAGCTTCAGCTCTTCCGTCGTCTTTCTTCCCGTCAGGTCTGCGCTCTCCTCCCCGCAAGATCCCCGTTAAAATAGCTCCTGGTTATGCTACCCGCTCCAAGACCGTTTCCATTGCCGCTCAGCGAATAGCAGTTCCTTATCTCTGTGTTATAAGCGTCCCCCAAAATACCTCCCGTATTTCTGCGGTCCGCCACAGCTCCCGTCGCAAAGCAGTTCTTTATGACTAAAGCTGAAGAGTAGCCTATAATTCTCCCACTTCCTGCCAAACCACCCAGTATTCCTGCCGTCCCGTTTGTTGAAACATTCCCTGTTGCATAACTCTGTTCCAAAACCTTTCCGTTTACCTCGCCTGTCAGGCCGCCTACATAACTACTCCCTTCTACATTCACGGTCGCATAGCAGGCTCTTCCACCTTTCTCCATCCTACCCGCCAGACCTCCTGCATACTTACTGGTTCCGCTCGTTACCTTCCCTTCCCAGACGCGTGGCTTTCGCTGACTTCTCCTGATGCACAGCCCACCAGGCCTCCTGTATACTCCTTTCCTGTTACATTTCCGATTCCTTCCGCAAAGCTTTTTCCCTATGGTTCCGGCTCTCCCGGCCAGACCGCCTGTATAATTCCCTCCGTTATACTTCCGATTTCCTCCGCTCTGCCGGCCACTGCCTGGCTCACTTCTCCACACAGGCCTCCTGTATAGTCTCCTCCTGTCACACTCCCGACTCCGGATACTTTTCCTCCCTTCATCCTGTTCGTTACCTTTCCGGCAAGGCCTCCCACATAGCTGCTTCCAATGATCTCTTCTCCGCCTTTTACCTCACATGCTCCCAGATTTCCCTCCACGTAGCCCGCTACGCCTCCTGTATACTTCCCTCCGCTTATCCTTTCTATCCCTTCTACCTTCACTCCTGACAAGATTCCCTCACTGTAGCCCGCTATTCCTCCCGTATAGTCCTTCCCGATTACGCTTACCCCTTCCAGCCTTACGTTCCGGATTATTCCACTGCTGTAGCCAAACAGGCCCGCATAATTCTGATCCCCCTGTTTACACTTAGGTTCTTTATCGTATATCCATTTCCATTAATAATCCCCGTAAATGGTTTCTCTACAGTGCCAATTGAATCCAATCAGTTCCACTCAAGTCAATATCTGCCATAATCTTATAATTTAAATCAGGATCTATTAATTGTAACTCTTGAGTTGTCCAAATCTCGTTACTGCTTACAAAATCAAGCAATTCCTTTTCAGTTCCATCTGAGAAAATAATATAGAATCTATGATCTGGTCTATAATTTTTAACTAAGATTTCTGTAGTATAACCCGTTAATTTCACTTCTAAGTCAAAGACATTCTTATTTCCATTTTTAAATATTGGATTGACTAATACATCTTTTTCATTAATTCCATCCCATAGAAGAATCATATCATCTCCATCATTGTCCACTATAGTGTTTCTCCCAACATCGTTCATAAAGATATATGAATCATTACAGCCTCCTCCTTTTATGTTATTTCCACCATTCCATATCCAAAAAGCATTGTCACTTTCCAATCCTGTCAATGTATTTATACCTTCGGAACTAAAGATATTATTTTTCTCAACTGTATCAGCGAGCATGCCATATCTTTGATTTTTGAATTTAACACATCTCTAAAAGTAGAAAAATCAACTTTTTCTAATAAGGACAGAGCATGAATATTCGAAACGAAATCAGCCAACAATACTTCACCGGCGTTTTGGTCCTGCTCTAAAACAGTCAACAAATGATACGCTGTTTGTGTTAAATCGTCCTTACCTTCCTGTGTAAATTCTCTATTATAATAAAGTTCTTTTAAATGTGATGAAGACATCAGATGTTCATAAACAGCCATAATTAGTCGATCATATGCTTTATTAATGATAGCCAATGCATTTGATCCTGTTCCGCCTGTATATTTTTCACCTGTCAAAATTTCGAGCACTTTAATCTTATCCGCTCCACCTGTCCACTTATGTATAATTTGAGATGTTAATTCAAGACGTTCTTGTCTATCTTTTTCTTCAGTAAACTTAGTAACGAGCTTTTTGAGTTCTCCGCTTTCATCAAGGACAATAGCCTGATGTAGACTATAAGCTGTTCCAAAACTTCTAATGTTTGGAAGCTCATATATTTCTTTTGGGATATAAATAAAATCTGACGACTCTGAATATCGAAAATCACGCATAAACCAAATATCTATAACATCAAGTAGACTACCATCAATTTTTGATGCCGTGCTTGATTGATTATAAGTATTTCCATTTGAATCCAGGATATTAATCTCTTTGTAATTTAAATTAATAGACCCTATCCCTAACTCTTCAAATGTATGTAATTCACTCTTTCCCGATACCCCCAGTACTATTAGCATCAATCCAAATTAAAACTCCGGATTGAGCTGCCTCTGATGCACTAAAAATCATATCTTTGTTAAGGTCTAATTCTTTCAAAGCTTCAAATCCATTGGATGCGCATTTTCCATTTTTAATAATGTTGCATTTCCAAATAATTCTTTTCCGCTGTCAATTTGTCCGTTTCCATTTAAATCTCTTACTAAAATACCTTCTTCAGATCCTGCCCACCCTGTTTTAACCTTAAATCCACTTCCATTATGATCAAAATGTACACCACAATTTATAGATAGTGTTTTCATCCCATTTCCATTCAAATCTATAACCAAGGGTGAAGAAGCTTTGCTCGCCTCATCAATCGCCCCACTCGCTGAATTAATGATTTGTTCTTCTCCATTCGGAAGAACCCTTACCCTTACAAATTCACCGTCTTTTTTCTCTTATTTGATATTGACTCTCTTTATCCCATCCTGCATTTAAAAAGAGTTTCATAAAGATTATATACATATTTTCTCTGTTCAACATATGTTACCTTTCCCTCAACAGTCCTCTCAAATTGTGCAATCTTACCTGCATACTCCGGATTGGATTCAAATAACTTCATTGTCTTTATACAAGCACTACTATCTTGAACAGCTATATCTATTTCTTCTAACTCAGTTCTCATTCTATCAAGGCATTCTTTATTAAGCAGCCCAAAATTACCGCACGACTCCATAAAACAGTTTTCAAAGCCTGATTGCCCTTCTTCTGTAATTATATTCGCAACAAAATATGCCTGTCTAAAATAGTATTCCTCTGCTAATTCTATTAATTTATCTATCTGATTTAATATAGCAATACCCATTTCAAAAGGAAACGAAACAAAAGTTCCTACAATCGGAATAAATGTAGAAGATATATTGCTACAAATGCTAAACAGACTTTCAGCACTTTCTGCCATTTTTCTGGCTGCTTCGTTTCGATCTCCTTCATCTATTTCTGTCTTAAAATCCTGAGCACTAACTGATAAGTCTTTCATATCCGAAGCTAAATGATAGAAGAATATTACGTTATTGCAAAATTCCTCCAATCCTTCATATCTACCTCTGTAAAACTTTTTAAAGTATCTATATCTCCTTCTGAAGATTTTCCATAATCTAGCATCGCTTTGTATGCCTCATAATTAAAAGGCTGATCCCCAAAACATAGTCAAAGCAATATGCTTCAATAACGGTTTCCACCATATCAACTGTAGAATCTTCTAAGAGCTCATTTATTTCTCTGACAAATTGTTCTTCCGGTGTCTCGATTGTATTCATATCAATGTCTGACGCTACCACATTAATATTAGAAAATAATGAAAAAAATCAAGCTAATAATTAGCATAACCGCTATTTTACGAAAACTTTTTTTTTCATAATCATATGTCTCTTCCTCCCTCTTTTACCCAAAGTAACTTAATACGTTTTTATTTAAAGCTTTTAAGATCTTCCTCCTTCCCAAATATTAAATAATTCTGTTGTTAATAATTTATTATTGAGTCCAATTGTTATTAAATATTGTATCATAATTAATATCTTTTTTCTATTATAATTCTGAATTTTGATCTAATATCTATATATTTTTTGTTTTTTTATTTTTTATTATGAAATTTTATTTGCAAATAAACCATTTTAAGACTCGTTTAAAACTGTCTGCGGAAAAGATTATCTGTTCATTAGAATACTTATGATACAATAATTTAGAGAATACAGCATACATACTATCAAACAAATAATAACCTATGAAAATCACTACACTCTCTTTATACTGATTGTATATAATCTTTCTCATATATTGGGGTGTTAACACTATATGGTATTTGCACAACCTTTTGTGTACGATAAACTATTTACCTTATTAACCATAAGTATTTACCACACTACCCGCATAGCAGATGGATTTTTGTTTTCCAGAGGCTTCTTTCTCTGTTAAGAAACTTACCTTTGTTCAACTGACTAAAACCATAAAAAAGAGAAGCGCAATATAAAAGCACTTCTCCTTTTTGCTTATTAAAAAAGCATTATTCCATTTAAATTTAAATAAAAGTGATAAAGATTATACCTTTTAATTCATATAGTACACAATCATAGCATATAATAATATTATTAAAAAGTTATTTTCTTATTGTTCTTCTCCTTCTGCCGTCTCCCTTCATCTGTCACTGTCTCAGCCTGTGCTTCCTCCACCGGAGCGCTCTCCTCTTCCGCCTTGCAGTCCACCGGTTCCTCCACCACGTCGTCGATTTCCCCTCAGGCGGAACCTCTGACACATTCTCCTGCTTTGCCCCGCACTTTGTGCAGAACGCTTCCTGATCCATCACCTGGGCGCCGCAGTTTTTGCAGGTGTGGAATTCCACGGCTGCCTCCTCGCCGGTTTCCTCCTCCTGCTGGGGATACCTTGTGCCGCAGGCGGGGCAGAACTGGCCTTTCTCCGGAAGCTTTATGCCACAGGATGGACAAACACGCTCATTCTCAATCTCAGCAATTCTTCCTTCCAAAATGGTAATCTTTCGCTTGATCTCCTGTACCTTCTCCACGCCGTCCGCCAGCTCTTGCTGAGGGCTTTCGCTGTGGAGCGCATAATACCGCTCACCCAGCTCCGCAAATTCGCTCTTCATCTTCCGCTCCTCATCCTTGATCTGGAGCTTTAAGTTACTCACTTCCGCTACATCCTTGGCCTTTTTTTTGCCATAGATTGACTTGTCTTTGTCAGTTTCTTTCCAAAATCGTCTAAAAATGCCATACTAATTCCTCCATTCTATTAAAATAATAACCGTTCAGCCAAGCTGCCCTTTCATTTCGCTCAGGGCTGCAGCTTTGCCCCCGCACATGTTGCAGAAGGCAAACTCTGTGCTGCACTTTTCCCCCGCACTGGGGGCAAACGCGGTGTTTAGGGCTTCATGATTGCCGCCTTTTGGGTTCTGCCGGTCTGCTGACGCTTGGTGCAGTTTCCCCACTCTTCGGTTTCTTTGCTTCCTGCGGTTCTCTGGTCACCGCTGATTCCCTGGCCGCCGCCCATGCAGCATCCTCCGTCTCCTTTGGAATTTCCGGCTGCTTTTCTGCCTCCAAAACTGCGGGCTTCGGGGCCGGTTCCTGCAAGGAAGCAGGCTCCTGTTCTGCCACCCTCCCGGGCTGCGGGGTCTGTGGCTCCTGTCTTACGGGCTCCTGAGGTCTTGGCTCCTGGGGCTTTGGCTCCTGGGGCCTTGGCTCCTGAGGCCTTGCCTCCTGGGGTTTGGACGCCGCTTGCCTTACACTTCTGCCGGCTTCATGCAGAGCACCCCAGAAGTGATGCTCCTCCTTTATAGGCTGCGGCAGCTGTCCGTCCGGCTGCGCCTCTGGCTGGTCAGGTGTTTTCTTGTTCAGCTCACCTAAGTTTCTGCATGCCATGATCAGCATCAGAATAAACTCATACGCAATCCTGGCCGCCAGGTTGCCTCCCACCAGCAGTATCAGCCCGTGGGTCAGCTCCACAATCGAGAGTGACATAAACAGTCCCATTCCGGTGCAGATAGAGGCAACCAGCACATAGGTAAACTTTAAAAGTCCCTCGATGATGTAAAACCTGAAGTTCAGGAAATCGTACAGCTTCCCCAGCCAGCCCCCCGAACCTGTGCTCATTCTTCTTTGGCATGAAACCAAAGAAAATCACGAATGCGCCGATAATTCCAATTACCAGCCCCAGCACTGCCATAACTGTGGCAAACCCTTCGATGTTCATGTGGATCATATTACCCCTCCTCGTCGCTTATTTGACTTGATGTTACTGTTCACTCGTTCACAGTAACGACTTGATCCTTCACTTGTGAATTAACATTATTATACAATGCATAGTATTAAAACACAAGACGCAAGAGCACATTATATAAAAAATTAAGATTAAAGACAAAATTTATTAACTTCTCTGTAAAGCTAAGGATTTTCCGTGAAAGTGCACAATATATATAGGCTAAAAATTTGGGCAATCCTGCTCTTACAGCCCGGAACTTTTTTTGTGGTATAATGAAAAAGAAATGGCTGTAGCTCCTGCGTGAAGGCCAAGCACGCAGGGGCTGCGGCCATTTTGCTGCCCCAATCCCCCGAGTCCCTGCTGTAAACAATATGCACCCGGCCCACTGACCCATAAATATCGTATCCACTGTTAAAGAGCACGGCGAGCGTCTTGCAGCAGAAACGCGGGCGTTTCATTACTGTAACATACTATTTTAATGGAGGTTATAAAATGAATACAAACACAAACCAATATCTGGCAGAACAGCCCATAGGAAAACTGATGCTCAAATTTTCTATCCCATGCATCATGTCCCTGCTGGTATCTGCCCTGTACAATATCGTGGATCAAATCTTCATAGGCCGCGGTGTGGGATATCTGGGCAATGGAGCCACCAATGTGGTATTTCCCATTACCATCATAGCCCTGGCCATTGCTCTTTTAATCGGGGACGGCTGCGCCGCCTACCTGAGCATCTGTCAGGGAAAAAAGGATGAGGACAGCGCCCACCGCTGTGTAGGCAGTGGGATTGGCCTCATCCTCCTATGCAGTATTCTCATGACTTTGGTATTTTACCTCTTTCAGGAGCAAATCCTCTGGGGCTTTGGCGCTACTGAGAACAATATTGATTATGCCAGGGAATACTTTCGCTGTATCGTGCTCGGCATCCCTTTCTTCATGTTCGCCAATTCCTTAAACTCCATCATACGCGCTGACGGCAGTCCTCAGTTTGCCATGATCTCTACCCTCATTGGATGTATAATCAATGTAATTCTGTACCCAATTGCCATCTTTGTGCTGCACTGGGAATGATTGGGGCTGCACTGGCAACCATAACCGGGCAGATCGTCTCCGCCCTGCTGGCCTTATACTACCTGTTTCACACCAAGTCGTTCCGCCTGCGCAAATCCAGCTTCCGGCGCAGCGGCCCGGTGCTGAAGCGTGTTCTCCCCTGGGCGTTAGCAGCTTTCTCACCCAGGTGTCCATTGTCATCATCATGGCTGTCATGAACAATGTTCTGGTCCGTTACGGGGCGGAATCCAAATACGGCGCCGATATCCCGCTCACTGTCGTGGGATTGTTATGAAAGTCTTTCAGATCGTAATCTCAGTTGTGGTGGGAATCGCAGCCGGCTCACAGCCCATTGTGGGCTATAATTACGGCGCCGGCCACAGTATACGCGTAAAAAGATATTCCGCACCATGATTCTGGCCGAGCTGTGCGTAGGCCTGGCCGCCACCCTGTGTTTTGAGTGTTTTCCGCTCCAGATCATTGCCATATTCGGCAGTGAGGACAGCCTCTACAATGAGTTTGCCGTCCTGGCCTTTCGTATCTATCTCAGCACCATAAGCCTCTGCTGCATTCAGAAGGCGACCAGCATTTTCCTGCAGTCCCTAGGCAAACCAGTCCTCTCTATGGGTCTGTCTCTTCTGCGGGACTTTCTCCTGAGCGTCCCCTGGTGCTCCTGCTGCCCGCAGCCCTTGGAGTCACCGGCGCCCTGTATTCCGCTCCCATAGCCGATACCGTAAGCTTTATCGCAGTCCTGGTCATTATCCGCTATATCCGCCGTTACTTGGATTGCTATACGGACCGCAAAAAAGAAGCCCCGCTTCCCCGACGCAGTGTCAGAAAGCAGAGCAATGTTTCAGGCTCCGCAACGTAGCGGAGCCTGCTGCCTGTCCTTATTCACCCCACTGATACCTGGTGAGGTCCCCTTTCAGCCGCATCTGCTCAAACCCATGCTGGCGCAGAGCCTCATACAATACAATCGCAACAGAGTTACCCAGATTCAGGGACCGGATGTCCCCGATCATAGGAATGCGCACCGCAGTTTCCGGATTTTGCACCAATATTTCTTCCGGAATCCCCGCGCTCTCCTTGCCAAACATGATATAGCAGTCCGGTTCGTAGGATACTTCTGTGTACACTCTTCTGGCCTTGGTGGTGGCCATATAGATTTTGGCGTTCGGTTCTTCTCCAGAAACTCCTCATAATTTATGTAGGTAGTTACATCCAGATCTTTCCAGTAATCCATTCCTGCTCTCTTGATGGCCTTTTCATTCAGCTTAAATCCCAGCGGCTCAATCAAATGCAGCCTGGTTCCCGTAGCCACGCAGGTCCTCCCGATATTCCCTGTGTTGGCTGGGATCTCCGGCTCAAACAGAACTATGTTTAAAGCAGCCATTATTTTGTCTCACCCTTCTCTCTCAGCTTTTCCACAAAACGTCCCAGCCGTCCCAGCGCAATCTTCAGATCCTCCAGGGAATAGGCGTAGGAAATCCTCAAATACCCCTCCCCGCAGTCTCCGAACGCAGTGCCCGGGACAACCGCCACCCGCTCCTCTTCCAGCAGCCGCGTAGCAAACTCATCGGAGCTCATGCCAAACTGCTTGATACACGGGAACACGTAAAATGCTCCAAAGGGCTCAAAGCAGGGAAGCCCCATCTCCTCAAAAGCGTGGATCAGAAACCTTCTTCGTCCATTGTAGGCCTGGCGCATCTCCTGTACATCCCGGTCCCCATCGCGCAGGGCTGCCACCGCCGCATACTGGCTGTTGGTGGGGGCGCACATAATGGCAAACTGGTGAACCTTTGTCATCTGCTCAATCACTGCCCTGGGACCGCAGGCATACCCCAGCCGCCAGCCCGTCATGGCAAATGCTTTGGAGAAGCCGTTCATTGTAACGGTCCTCTCCCGCATTCCCGGAAGGCTGGCTATGGACACATGGTCCACATTATAGGTCAGCTCGAGTATATCTCATCTGAGAGCACAAAATATCCTTCTCAATCACTACCTCGGCAATGGCCTCCAGGTCCTCACGCCGCATAATGGCCCCTGTCGGGTTGTTGGGGAAGGGCAGCACCAGTAGCTTCGTCTTCTCTGTAACGGCTTCCAGCAGCTCCTCCTTTGTGAGGCGGAACTGATTTTCCTCCTTTAGCTCAATCACTTTGGGCACCCCGTCCGCAAGTACGGCGCAGGGAAGGTAGGAGACAAAGCTGGGCTGAGGAATCAGCACCTCATCCCCGGGATTGAGCATTACGCGCATAGCCAGGTCAATGGCCTCGCTGCCGCCCACAGTGATCAGGGTCTCATGATCCGGATCATAGTCAATATGGCAGCGTCTCTTTAAATATTTACAGATTTCTACACGAAGCTCCCGCAGCCCTGAGTTGGAGGTGTAAAATGTACGTCCCTTCTCCAGGCTGTAGATCCCCTCGTCCCTGAATGTGCCAGGGAGTGTCAAAGTCCGGTTCCCCCACTCCCAGAGACACCACATCCTCCATCTCGCTGACAATGTCAAAAAATTTTCGGATTCCTGAGGGTTGGATATCTTTAACTTTATCTGCTATCGGATCTCTCACGGCGTCACCAGCATCCTTTCATCTTTATTTTTCTTGGCAAAAATCGTTCCGTGGTCTTTGTATTTCTTCAATATAAAATGTGTGGCCGTACTCAGCACCGTATCTAAGGTAGAAAGCTTGTCAGACACAAACCGGAAACCTCCCTGAGGGTCTTCCCTCCAGGATTACCATCAAGTCATAAGCGCCTGAGATCAGGTACACGGACTTCACCTCCGGGTAAGTGTAGATGCGCTCCGCGATGGAGTCAAACCCCTGCCCGCTTTGGGGTGTGACACGCACCTCAATCAGCGCTGTCACCTTATCGCTGCCAGCCCTGTCCCAGTCAATCAGAGTGTGGTAGCCGCAGATCACTTTTTCCTGCTCCATCCTGCTGATCTCATTGGCAACGCTCACCTCATCCGATCCCAGGATCACCGCCAGCTCCTTCAGATCAATACGGCTGTTCTTCTCAAGAAACGTCAAAATCTGTTCTCTCATTTTCTTTGTCTCCTTTTCTAATCTATCGGTTTATCAGTTCCGTAATCTGATGTAACTATTCAACAGGTCTGCGCATTTACTGCGCTGACCGTAAGAAAATGATTCAGGGGTGCAAAAACCCCATCACCGAAGGTGATTTAAAATGGTTTTTGCATGTGACTGTGAAGGTACTGAACAGTTACAATCTGATAATATTCTCATACACCTTGTACATCTCTTCCCTCTGTGGCCGGTCCAGGTAGCGTTTGCTGCCGTCATTCCACAGTATCCGGTCATTTCCATCCGTGAGTCTGCCGATCATGGCTGCCGAAATCCCTTCCCTCCCAAGTTTATCCACAAGGGATGCCCCATCCGGCACAGCCGCAAGCAGGGAACCCCCGGAGAGGGCATTGTAGGGATTTAGGTCAAAGTATTCGCAGATCTCCACTGTCTCCTGGCGGATGGGAATCTTACGCAGATCTGCCTCCAGACCTGCGCCAGCCTCCTCAGCCAGCCTCCAGAGCGCTGTAAAAATGCCTCCCTCACCCATCGGGAAGGTATAGGACCCCTTCACGGACCGTGCGATTTCCAGCTCCCGCTTTGTGTCCACCTGATCCCCAAACTGTCTGCCCGTATCAATGAGAGCTTCGGGAAAACGTTCTCTGAGCTGTTCCCTCTTATCCCTCGCCAGTATGGCTGCGGCCTCAAGGGCAATCCATTTCGTTACAATCAAATCCATTGGATGCTCCTTTTCCTGATAAAAGTTTTCATAAGCATACCATATATGGGGAATTTTGTCCATAAAACCAGAGCACAGCAGATGCAGATGCTTTTAAATAAGCAGCCTCTTCGTTATTTTTATTTAGGCAAAAGTAAAGCAGCCGAAAGTTTTCCTCTTCCGACTGCTTTTTCTTTTCGCTATACTTCTCACCCTGTGGCGTTCGCCATTCCTTCCGGCTCCGGCGGGTCTATAATTCCTCCGCCCTCCCCGCCTCCTCCATCACTCTCTGATGAAGGAGGCTCGGTAGCCTGTGTCTCCGTAGCCTGTGTCTCCGTAGGTGCGGTGGTCTGCCCTGACGTATCCTGGTTGGAGTCAGACTCTGACTGATTCTGGTCCGTGCTTCCGTTTCCTGTGCCGGAGGCCCCGCCGGCTATGATTGTCTGGACTGCCTGCAGGTCATTGTTTGCGATGGCGGTCTGTATCTGTGCCACCACATTGGGGTCGCTGGAATTGATCCCCACCTCGTAGGATACGGGCACTGCCTGGTAAGTACTGCTGTTCACCTGGGTCCTGATGGTCTCTCCATTCTCCGTCACAATTTTCCACAGCTGCGCTTCCACTCCTGTGTGGGAGTTCTGAGTCTGGCTGAGATAGCCCACGTCCGCGTCCGCCTTTGGATAGAGCTTCACACCTTCCGGCTCTGTGGTGTTTGTGGTCTCGCTGACGTATTCTACAGTGCGGTCCGGTGAGCGGTACTCTTTTCCGTATACCGTAAATGTCAGTTCCCCGCCGTATCCATAGCCCTCAATATAAATGGGATAGTCCGTATTGTTGGCAAACTGCAGATCCATCAAGCCCTCCGCAATGGCGGCATCCTTGGATGGGTCCACATAGGTCACGATCATGGTATGGTTGTGCCTCTCCAGGATCTCCAGCTCGGATTTCAGAAGGGCATTGTAAAGAGTGGTGGAAACCTGGCAGATTCCGCCGCCGTAGGAGTCAACCACCTTCCCGCTCTCATAGGAGGGCGCCAGCTCATAACCATTCTCTGCGGTAAAGGGCGACACCGCCGCGGTCACGGAAAAGGAGTCCCCGGGTAGAGTACCGTTCCGTTCAGCCGCTGAGCCCCCACCTCGATATTTGTGTTTCGCTGATAGGTAGAGCCATAGTAGGTAGTGGCTGTTCCCAGTACATCCTTGACCTGTGACAGTTCCTCCTGGGTTCCCCTGGGCTTCTGTTCATTTGCCTCCAGCTGGATGGTTCCTCCATCCCCCTTCCAGGTATTGTTCATAAACTCATACACTGTGTCAGCGGACTTCTCCACATCCAGTTCCACGCCTACCACGCCCGGCTCAATGACGAACTCGCCATTTTCCCTGGTCAGGCTCCCGTCCTGGGCCTCACAGTCCAGTTCCTCCTTCTTGCTCTTAAGAAACGACTTGATCTCCTTCTTATCTGCCTCGTATTTTAAGGCAAAGGTCTTTTTTCTTGTGCTCAAGATCCTTATTGTCCTTATAGCGTTTCACAATATTGCCTGATTTTCCAAGTCCCATGGCCTCACTGACCACTTCCCTGTTGGACCAGCCCACTCCAATCTCATCCGCAGTGGCCGTCACCTTGCTGCTGCCCACCGTAAGGGTCACATTGTTTTCCAGTTCCTTCTTTGCTTCCTTCTCTACTGCATCCTCTGCCTCCTGGGCAGTCATCCCCGATACATCCGTTGTGCCAATCAGCACTCCTTTGTTGACGGTCTCCTCCTCGCCGGCTGCCTTTGCCTGACCGCTCCCTAAGGTCAGAGACAGGGCCAGCACTGCGCAGGCCGCGAAAGAAAATCTGCAAATACTTTTTTCATTATCATACTCCTCATCTTACATCTGCGGCTCTCTTTAAACCAGATAGCCTAACACCATGGGCACTACCATTGCGGCGATGATCAGCACTACAATCACTGCTGCTATGATTCTTCTTGTCTTATTGTCGTTAAAGTTTATCAATGCGTTCACCTCTTTATTTTTCCATAGTTCAGGATAATGCGGTCAATAATCCTGGAGGCCTCGTTCCTCGTCAGACTGTCGATTGACATTTCCAACCCTATTCTATGATATTTTGTTAAATCATTCAAGTAAACTTTTTGTGATTTTGTAATTGGCCCCTCTTTTTTACCTTATAGATCAGTGGCTTGGGGACAAAGGCCTGGGGAGAGAGGTGGTGAAACTCCCTGTACATGTGTTCATACAGCTGACTGGCTGCCACAGCATCGTCCATGGCCCGGTGGCTTCTTGCACATTCAATGTGGTAATGAAGGCAGAGGGCCTCCAGGGTTCTGCTGGGAAGCTCCCCTAAAAACCTCCTGGATATCTTCAGGGTATCGATCCCCTGCTTTTCAAACGGGAGCCCCATATTCACGGCCTGGCGCTTTATGAAACTATAGTCAAAGATAATATTGTGACCCAAAAGCGGCAAATCCCCACAGAAAGCCAGCAGCCCTTCCACTGCCTCCCCTGTAGGCAAGCCTTCTTTGACCATGGCTCTGTCGATTCCGGTGAGCTGGGTAACAAACTCCGGAATTGCAATCTGGCTGTCCACAAACACTCTATAGGTTGCCACAGTCCTGCCATCCACCACTTTGGCTGCTCCGATCTCCAGGATTCTGTCCTCCTTTGGGCTCAGTCCCGTGGTTTCCAAATCCAGGGCTACATACTCACTTCCCATTCTTTCTGCCCGCCTTTCTCTGTTTTTCTGTAATAATTCACCAGGTCAACGCATGTAACTGTGAGGTACTTAACAGTTACATTTTTCTTTTGTATTCCAGACAGTAGTCTGTCAGAAAGCACTCTTTACACCTGGGGCTCCTGGCAAAGCAGATCTGCCTCCCAAAGGTGATGATCTGAATATTGTAGAGAATCCAGTGCTCCTTTGGCAGCGCCTTCATAAGATCCATCTCGATTTTCTCAGGGTCTGTCTCCTTTGTGAGCCCCAGCTTTTTTGAGATCCGCTTCACATGGGTATCCACCACCACACTGGGCTCATGAAAAATGTTGCCCCGGATCACATTGGCAGTCTTTCTCCCCACTCCGTCCAGGGCGGTGAGCTCCTCTATGGAATTAGGCACCTCTCCCCCATGGCGTTCCAGCAGGGCCTGCATACAGGCTTTTAGGTTCCTGGCCTTGTTGTGGTAAAATCCTGTGGGCTTGATGTCCTGCTCCAGCTCCTTTAGGTCCGCATTGGCCAGCTTTTCCACGGTATCGTATTTCTGAAACAGGTCCGCAGTCACGATATTGACCCTGGCATCCGTACACTGGGCACTGAGCATGGTAGCCGCCAGCAATTGCCAGGGTGTCTCATAGTTCAGATAGCATTTGTATTCTCTGGTATACGTTTCATCCAGCAAATCCAGGATGGCTTTTGTTCTCTTTGTCATTCTGATTCTCCTATTTCCATGTGTATATGGCAATGGTTTCAATCCAGGCTCCGTAATTTCTAATCTTTTCTGTCAAGGGTTAAAAAGTCACCGCCGCATTCCCTGTAAGCACATCCCTCCTGCGGTAGTCAAAGACAGCCAGCACTGTCTGAGCCTTCCCTTCCCCTGACAAGTCCTCCAGAAACACCTCCGCGTGGGTCATGTTCATCCGCTGGCGGCAGCTGTATCCTTCATACCCTTTCAGCACCCGGGACTCCTCTATCTCTCCGCGGTAAAATGCTGAAATCTCTTCCTTATAAGGTGTCAGATCCTTTGCCCAGGCCGGACGGCGCTTGCTATTCTCCCTCAGATAGAGATCCAGCACCAGAAGCTCCTCGAAGCGTGCTCTCTGCCCCGGGTCTGCCTCTGACGCAAAATCCCGCAGAATGTCAAACCTTCCAAGCCTGGAATGGTTTCTCCCCGCCAGCTCCTTGCGCTCATAGTAGGCGGCCATACTCTCAAACATTTCAAAAGGTGTGTTAAAAGCCTGCTCCAAAGCTCTGAGCGTGTTGGAAAACTGGCTGCTGTTGTAGTACACCTCTACCATCTCCTCCACCCCCTTTAGCTTCAGGAGTTCCCCGTAGGAGAGCCATCTGGAACAGAGTACCTCGTAAGGCGGATTACTGTGACAGACGATCCCATACTCCTGGGCGCGGCTGTGCATCAGTGACCCCTTCAGTACCTTTTAAAAATCCCAGCTGAAGCTGCTGGGGCCTCATGGCGTACACCCGGTTAAAGGAGGCTTTAAAGCTGTCATAGCCCTCCCAGGGCAGCCCGGCGATGAGATCCAGGTGCTGATGGATGTTTTTCCCCTCATGCAACCGGCCCACCGTGTATTCCAGCCTGTCCAGGTCCATGACCCTGCATATCTCCCTGATTGTCTCAGGGTTGGCAGACTGAACGCCTATTTCCAACTGGACCAGGCCCGGACGCAGGGAATTCAGAAGGCTCAGCTCCTCCTCCCCCAGCAGATCCGCGCCGATTTCAAAATGAAAATTCGTCACTCCATTGTCGTGCTCCCTGATAAAGTCCCAGATCTCCACTGCCCGGCTGCGGCTGCAGTTAAATGTCCTGTCAACAAATTTTACCTGCGGGACTCTCCGTGAGAGGAAAAACTCCAGCTCCCGCTTTACAAGCTCCAGACTCCGGAAGCGCACCTGTTTCTCCACGGAGGACAGGCAGTAGCTGCAGGAAAAGGGGCAGCCCCGGCTGCTCTCGTAGTAAACGATCCGGTTGGCAAACGCCTCCATCCCCTCATAAACAAAGGGGATCTCATCCAGATCCAGAAGAGGCGCCCATCCATTATCCCGGATTCTACCCTCCTCCTGTCTGAAAGCAATCCCGGGCAGACGCCCAAGCTCTCCTTTTCCCTCTGTATAGTACTGTACCAGGGAGTGGAAGGTCTTTTCCCCCTCCCCTTTCATAACGCCAAAAATCTGGGGGTTTTCCTCCAGAAAAGGGACGGCGTCGTAGGACACCTCAGGTCCTCCCACCCAAATGGGAACATGGGGCAGTAGTTTCGCCAGCTCTCTGGTCAGGCTCTTGACTACCTCTATATTCCAGATGTAACAGGAAAAAGCAATGACATCCGGCCTGCGCCTGTAAAGGCCAGCCAAAATGTCATCGTTCTGGTGGTTTATGGTATACTCCGCTATCTCTGTCTGTTTCGCATACGCTGAGGCATAGGCCTTTAAGCTGTACACCGCCAGATTGGAGTGAATATATTTTGCATTGATCGCTGTCAGCAGTATTTTCATCTTCTTTTGCTCCATCACATCAGATATTGTTCCAGATCCTTTCGGTCATTGGAATATTTCATGGCGTTCTCCCGGCTGATCTTCTGGCTCTGCACCAGACGGCAGAGGTCACTGTTTAAGGTGTGCATGCCAAAGGCGGCTCCGGACTGCATCACGGAATTCATTTGATGGCACTTGCTCTCACGCACCAGATTCATGGCTGCATCCGTTCCCACCAGCACCTCAGTGGCTGCCACTCTGCCTGTGCCGCTCTTGTTGGGAATCAGACACTGGGTGACCACGCCCTTTAATATACCCGCAAGCTGGGTCCTGGCCTGATTCTGAGTCTGGGCAGGGCAGGCATCGATGATGCGGTCAATGGTCTGGGCCGCCCGGTGGTGTGCAGGGTGGAGAGTACCAGATGGCCTGTCTCCGCTGCCGTCAGGGCTGCGGATATGGTCTCATAATCCTCATCTCCCCCACCAGAATCACATCCGGGTCCTCCCGCAGGGCAGAACGCAGGGCCGCCGCAAAGCTGGGCACATCCTCCCCCACCTCCCTTTGATGGATCAGGGACTTCTCTGCCTGATACACATACTCCACCGGGTCCTCTATGGTGAGGATGTGCTCTGCGCGCCTGTGGTTGATATAGTCAATCATGGCTGCCAGAGTGGTGGATTTTCCGCTTCCCGTAGGTCCCGTCACCAGAATCAGGCCTCTTGGCTGGTCCGCCAGATTTCGCAGTACATCCGGAAGCATCAGCTCCTCCAGCGTGGGAATCCGGTTGTTTAGCAGACGGATGGTGGCTGCCAGCTTTCCCTGGTACCGGAAGATATTGACGCGCTGCCGGCTGCCGTCCCCGGTCTGAAAAGCAAAGTCCTGATCTTCCCCTGCTCAATCCGCTCCCTGCGGCTCTGTCCCGCCAGAGCCAGAATAAGCCCTCTCGTCTCCTCCCCCCGGCTGCACAGGCGCCTCCTTTAGCATCCCGTGGATACGCAGGATCAGGGGCGTGCCCTCAGAGATATGGATATCGGAAGCCTCCAGCTCTCTTGCCATCATGATAATTCTCTCTATTTCCATATGTCTCTCCTTCTCCCCCTATGCATTATAGGCGATCTTTAAGAATTCTTCCATGGTAGTAATTCCCTGGCTCACCAGTTTAAGCCCTTCCTCGCGCAAAAGCTTCATCCCCTGCTGCTCAATGGCATAGGCTGTGATCTCCTCCATGGTGGCCCTCCTGGAAATCATATCCCGAATGGCTTTTTGTCAATTCTCACAATCTCGTGTACCGCAATTCTGCCGTGGTATCCCGTGTAATTGCAGCGGTTGCATCCCTTGGCCCTTTTGGCCCGTTTCACCTGGTGGCCCGTCATCTCTTGCTCCAGCTCTGTTAACTCCACCTCCTCACAGCAGTGGGGACAGACCTTTCGCATCAGGCGCTGCGCAATGATACCCACCACTGAGTTTGCAATCATATAGGGCTCCATTCCCATATCAATCAGACGCACAATGGATGCTACCGCGTTGTTGGTATGCAGAGTGGAGAGCACCAGATGCCCGGTGATGGCCGAACGTATGGAAATGGCCGCGGTCTCGGAATCCCTGGTCTCACCCACCATGATGATATCCGGGTCCTGACGCAAAGCGCACGCAGCCCCACCTCAAAGGTGAGGCCCGCGGTGTTGTTCACCTGAACCTGGTTAATCTTGGGCAGATTTTTCTCCACAGGGTCCTCTATGGTGGAGATGTTGACCTGTTTTTGGACAACTGCTCCAGCACCATATACAGGGTGGTGGTCTTGCCTGACCCCTGTAGGCCCTGTGATATAGATGATGCCGTTGGGAGCATCCAGCATGTGGGCAAATTTCTTATAATTTGCCTCATTCATTCCATAGGACTCCACATAGTCAATCTCCGCATTGTTGGCCAGCAGTCTGAGCACGGCCTTTTCCCCAAATACGGTTGGGATCACGGAGACTCTGATGTTAATATACTCATTCTCCAGACGGATGCGGAAATGGCCGTCCTGGGGCAGGCGGCGTTCCGCAATGTCTAAGTCACTCAGGATCTTGATGCGGGCAATCAGGGTGCGTGCAGGGCCTTCTGAAGAGTCACATACTCAATAATGGTGCCGTCCAGGCGCATCCGCACCAATGTTTTATCCTCAAAGGGCTCGATGTGGATATCGCTGACGTTAGTATTGTTGGCTCTCTGGATCAGGCTGTTGAGCAGCTTGATGATAGGGGCGTCCCCATCCCCCCTCCTCCACTTCCAGCTCCTCCACTTCCTCCTTGATGCTCACATTGGCATTCTGTGCAGCCGCCCTGGCAGCCACCTCGGAATAGTAGTAGTCAATTGCCTTGTCCACGGATGCTGTCTCTGCCAGAAGAATCTCCAGGTCTTTTCCCGTGAGCTGGCGAATGTCCTCCAGACCGTAGAGATTTAAGGGATCATTCGTCACTACAGTGAGCATATGTTCCTGGGCAGATATTGCCAGCACGTGATATTTTCTGGCCAGCTGCGGCGGTATCTGCTCCACTGCCTTCACATCCACTGTCATGTTGGAAATATCCGCAATGGAAAGCTGAAGCTTCTGGGCAAGAGCCTCAAGCATCTGCCTCTGAGATAAATCCCAGCTCAATCAGGATTCCCCCAGTCTCTTGCCCCTGGTGATCCGCTGATATGCCAATGCCTCCTGAACCTGCTGTTCCGTTATATATCCGTATTCCTTTAACACCTCGCCTATTGGAACGTTCTTTATTTCCATGTCTGTCTGCCTCCACTGCTACTCTTCATACATATAAAAACCCATCTCCACATCCAGAACCGTGTTGGTGGACTGTACCCGTCCTGCATCGTCAATCACTTCCTCTGTGTCGTACTTGCGGAAAGCACCCTGACCGCTGCATAGCCGTTGACAAACCGGTCCATGAGCCTGCGGATCTTTTCCCGGCTTCCCTCCACGCTTAAGTCTACCTTTGCAGTGTAAATTTCCGCGTATGTTTCCGCCTGTACAGAACCTGTATCTTCCCCTGTGTCCTCACCCGCTTCTTCCTCCTCATCAGCAGCTTCTGTCTCCGCGGCCTCGCTCTGGGCCTGCTCCTGCTTCTCCTTCCACAGATAGGGCTGCAGGGACTCGGGCTCCTGGCTCACTGTGATATTCATTTTCTTAGTGGTCAGCCCCTGTGCAAGCACCTCGTCTGTCACGATTTTATCAATATCCTGACTCTCCATCATAGGGTAGAGCTCCCTGCTGATGTCCTCCCACTCCTTATTCATCACCCCAGCTGCTCCTCAAGGGTGGGCAACTGTGCGATCTTGCTGTCCATCTCCAGCTTGTTCTGAGTGTCTGCGGCAATCTCTTCCCTTAAACTCTGCGCCCGGTCAAACCCCGGTAAAATCACCAGCGTCAGAAAGGCGGCTGCAATTACAAAGACTGCCAAAAATGTCAGCAGCTTCTTATCCCGTTCCGTGATTTTCATCTCTAATTTCACTTGCGCCTCCTCCTACTCTACCGGATTTTCGGACAGATAACAGATCACATTGATATCATAAATCTCTTTGTCCGTATTAAATGTATAGCCTGAATACTCCACCTTGCGGAATATAGCCAGGCCGTTAAGCTTCGTGATAAACCCGTTGATGCTCTCCACCCTTGCAGAGGATGCCTTTAAGGTCAATGCCCCTCTTCTGCGTCATAGCTCCTGATCTCCGTGGACACACTGCCCCCGGCCGCCTTGGAAATGGAAGACTCCACACTGCTGTCCACCCTGGGATAAGAATTCAGCGCATCCATGGCCTCCCGGGCTGCGGACATCTTTCTGGCAATCCGGGCCATCTGACTCTCCAGATCTGAACTCTTGCTGCTCTTCTCCACATTGGAGGGGTCTGTCAGGTAATCGGAAAGGGCATCCGCCTGTCTCTGCAGACTTCCATTGTACACCAGCATACCCGCTGTGGCTGCTGTGCAGATGCCCAGGTCACGGCTGCCGGAAGAATGCGTTTCACCACCTGTCCTGCAGCGGCATTTTCCCGCCCTCCCCTTTTGTAGGAGGTCATCAGGTTTCGGTCTCTTTTAGATGTGAACAAGCTGCCCAGAAGAAATACATAATTACCCGCCTCCTGGGTCCTGGCAGGGGTGGTAAACGCAATCACATCGCTCGCCTGAAGCCGCCCCACCTCCATGCCCAGGCTCTGCATTCCGCCCACACAGTAACGGAGATCCTCCTCCTGCATTCCGCAGGTGTAAACCTCCTTAAGAGGCTCCTCTCTATTCAGAGATGCGTAGAACTGCATCAGGTTGTTGATGGTCCGGCTCACTTCCGTTCCCATACTCTCAGTGCCGTGGTCGCTAAAAAAGGCGGCTTCGGCTGGAATACTCATAGCCTCCGTCCGCCCAGAGGATATTCGTTAGGTTGTTGTCCTCCATGAGCTGGATCACAGGTCTTTCCTTCAGATCCGGCAAACGCTCAAGCAGACGGACCGCGCATCCCAACGCAGTGTTCACCCCAGCCACCTCAACGCCGATCTCAGAAAACAGCTCCAGAAAACCGCCCACAAAGCTGCGCTCCGTCATGGTTGCCAGTATCTTGACGGAGCTGGACTGCTCCGAGAGTACCCGGTAGCTGTAGATGGGGTCATGCCTCCTGCTCCACGTCCGAAAACTCCTTGTCCAGGACCTCTAAAAGCTGAGCCTGCTTCATTTTGGGCAGCTCCAGAGACTTCAGGATGAACTGGGAGCTGTTGATCACCAGCTTTATATTCTTTGTGGGGAGACGGTTCTGCTCCCAGAAGCGCTTTAAATAATCCGCCAGCAGCTCTTTGTCCGTGATAATACCATTGATCAGGCACTCCTCCGGCACTGTGGTCTCATACACCTTTAAAACCTGCGCCTTTCCCCTGCTCGCATTGCCCAAAAGCACCTGCACATTTCTATTTGAAAGATAAACGGCTGTAATCATCTGTGTCCTCCTAATATACTGCTCCAGAATTTTCAATTGCCCCGTAGGAATCCAGAATCGGCAGCAGAACTGACAATAGGATAAATCCCACTATCAATGCCATCACTACAATCAACAGGGGCTCCAGGATGGCTACCATCCTGTTTATGGATGTCTCAGAAGAGTAGTCCAGATCATCGGAGATGGCGGTGAGCATGTTGTCCAGGCGGCCTGTCTCCTCCCCCACCATCACTGCAGATGTGAGGCGGTTGTTGAAGCCCTGGATGCCGCTGAGCGCGGATGAGAGACTGCCTCCTCCCTCACCACAGCAATGGCCTCGTCAAACTGGGACTCCAGGTAGGTATTGCCTATGGTCTTGCGTCCCACCTGCAGGGCGGACACAATGGGCAGACCCGCAGAATACAGAGAACTGAGGGTTCTGGTAAACCGGGCTGTGTATACCACAGAAAGCAATTTCCCAACCAAGGGCAGCCGAAGCTTCATCCGGTCCTTCCACAGACGTGCGGCAGGGACTTGAAATATAGATTTCACAGCCGCCACCAGTGCTGCCACGCCGATTATGATAATATACCAGTAATTTTGAAAAGCATCGCTCAGTCCCAGAACGACTCTGGTGGGCAGAGGCAGCTCATCCATCATACTGAACAGCTCCGAAAACATGGGGATTACAAAGGTCACCAGCACAATCACCGCCCCCAGACAGGCCACCAGGATGACGATTGGGTAAATCATGGCTGTAACCACCTTGCTGTTCAACCGGTGATCCTTTTTCAAAATGGCCTGCCATACGCAGCGCCACTTTATCCAGATTTCCTGCCATCTCGGCGGAGCGGTACATCTGGATCATCAGCCCGGGAACACCCCGTCCTGCTGTTCCATGGCATCCGACAGAGCCACACCCTGGCGGATAAGCAGAAGCACATTCTGATACACTGCTCTCTGCCAGGGCTTAATGGTGTTCTCCTGGCAGATGATATTGAGCGCGCGCACCAGTGAGATCCCTGACTCCAAAAGAGAGCCCAGCTCCCTTGAGAACTCCGCCAGGTCTTTCGCCTTGATGCGCTTTCCCTTGGACTTCCCATCCGCGGGCGTGGAACTTAGCAGGTATTTCCCCTCCGCCCGCAGTCTGTTATACAGCTCCGTCTCGTCCGGGGCCTCAATGAGTCCCTTTAGCTTTTTGCCCTCCATGTTTTTCGCTGTATAGCGGTATTTAGCCATATGGAATTCCTCCTCCAAATGTAACGGAACCTTATGCTTCTCAGTTACATGCAAAAATTCTTATTTTAAATACGCCTCGGCGTATTTGCATCGAACGCGCGTCACCCACAGGACGCCTTTGGTATGCTATACATGGCATAAACCATCTGCGCGCTTCTGCCACCCGGGACTATCAAAGTAAAAAAAATGAAAAATACCAATCCAGTATTTGTTCTCCCCAAAACAGTGCCACCGTCATGCCCAGGCATAAAATGGCCCGAATGCAAAGTGTTCTTTCCTTCCCTTTTTCCCGGCTGCCAGCAGCCAGATGCCGTACAGGCCTCCGGTGAGCAAGCCAAAACACAGGGACAGCAGACAGAGCTTCCATCCCAGAAACAACCCGCAGGCTGCCATCAACTTTATATCACCGCCCCCAAATCCTCCCGGCACAGCCAGGGTGATCAGAAAGAGCGGAAGACTAACGGAAAAATTCCGATTATTCTCGATATCAAATTTACTTCCGGAAACACAAAAATGGAGATGACTCCAACCACCCCTGCCCAGAGGACAAGACCATTGGGAATCTCCATGGTATCCAGATCCACAAACGCCACAACTGTGAGGATGCACAAAAAGGCAAACACCACCGCAGCAGCGGGAACAGCTCCAAAATATTTGACGCACAAAAGCGCCAGGCACCCTCCCAGACCTTCGATCAGCGGATAGCGAAGGGCTATGGGTTCGCCGCAAAATGACATTTCCCCTCAGGTAAAACCAGTTCAGCACAGGCAGCATATCCCCCCCCGCAAAGTCTTCTGGCAGTGGGGGCACATGCTTCTGCCGTTTACAAAGGAAAGTTTACGCGGCAGCCGGTAGATCACCACATTTAAAAAAGGAAAACACCGAAGCGCCGAAGAAAAAATAACCGTTCCGATTAGAACATACATTAATAAAAGCATAGAAATCTCCAAACTATACAGCAAGCCTGCTGCCACTGTGTATACTGAATATACAAAACTATCCCTAACACAGAAACTCTGTGCAGGGATGTCTCATTCGGTCAGCATGGACTTGGTCCGGTAGAGCTGCCAGTGCTGCTCCCCTCCTGATCCCGGGAATACACCGCTGTGTAATCCCCCTCCGCGTACGCTGCCCTCTTCACGCGGAAATTTTTGGCGTCCCACTGCAAAAGGTAGTAGTCCCCCTCGCACTGGGCCAGTTCCCGGATCTTGGACCAGGCCTCATCGGTCATCCCGTGAACCCTGGTCTGATCCGCAAACGATTGGTTGCTGCTGAAATATTCCAAAACGACATTCCCCACAGCCAGCTGCACAGCCTTTGCCTGCATCAGCACTAAAGTGGCCTTCGACTTCTCCCTCATCCAGCTCCCCATTGGCGCGATCAGGGCAACGATGAGAAGGCCGATGACCAGAATTTTCAGTGCGGATCTGATTGACTGGGCTTTTAATATATGGCTTGCTTTTTGGTTATTGTTTGGCATGGGGATGGTCGCTTTCTTTTAAGTTCATAATTAAAAGGGAGATACTAGATAATACATCATATGGCTAAGATTTATGATATTGTATCACCTATTTTGATTACCACATCTCTTTAGTAGTACATGTAACATTTACCTTTTCCCCTAAATTGTAACTGTATAAGACTGAATCTGGTCAGTATCTGGAGCTAATTCCGTTAATTTTGCCTTGTTACCAGTATCTTCGTCTGTGTTTTTAATTTCAGTTTTAGGTAAATCATATTTTCTTCTGCCGCAATCGTCTTACCAGCCAAATACAAACTTCTCGCCTGGATCTGCGCCTGTGAATTGTTCGCCTTATTCATATACCCAATAAAGCTGGGAACCAAGATAGCTGCCAAAATCCCCAAGATTACAATAACAACAATCAACTCCACCAAGGTAAAACCTTTTTTGTTCTCTCTTGCCTTTTTTGAATCTTTCCAATAATCTCATAATACTTATTCCTTCCTATTCTGATTTTCTCTCCCAGACACTGCCTTCCGCGCATCTGAATGCGCCTTTTGAGATCGCGGACGGGTGCCTGTATCTTCCTCTTTTGCCTGCTGCCAATGGCATCCCGTTTCAGTATTGAGAGCTTGCCCCTATTATACCTGTATTTCGACACATTTTCAACTAATTTGAGTGATTTGTTAACATTTCCTTAATTTGGACACCGATTTTTGTGACTCTATCGTGACTTTTATGCCCATCCGTTCAAAATCGAACCACCATCTCCATATCTTCCCCCAAACTGCTGTAAAGTTTGTTCTCCAGAACACAGGTGACCTTGATGCAGCCTTCCCTCCGTCTTCGAACGTCAGATCACTCACCTTGTATCCCCCATACACGGAGTCTCCCAGAAGTTCCCTGCCGTCCACCGTCACATATCCGTTCTCCAGCCTCATCTCCACCTGTGTTCCTCCGTGGATGGAGCTCCGGTAGAAGCTCTTCATTCTCCCCGGTAAGGGCAGTGTCCAGCCTGGCGTAATGCAGCTCATCAGATATGGCTGTGTAGAGTGTGGATTTGAGAATTCCCATCTCCGAGAGAGCTGCGGACCGGTTGTACAGACGGAAGGAGGCCGCCAGAGCCAGGGCAGCGGCCGCCACCAGGACAGCGCTCAGCGCCATGGCCACAATCAGTTCCACCAGAGTCATCCCTCTTTTGTCCCCGCGCTGTCTTCTCATGGGCTCTCCCCCTCCTCTAAGGAGTAGGCCCGTATCTCTCCCTCATAGACTGTAACAGGGATCTCTATTTCCAGGCCGTCCCCGTCCTTTAGGATAAGGGTCTGCTGCCTGGCTTCTCCGGTCCTGGCCTCAGCGGCCGCCAGCTCCTCATACATCTTCTGGTCCTGCACCGACACCCTATGGTTGACCCGTCCCGCCATAACCGCGCAGGTTCCAAAGGCGGTAAACGCGATTGCCACAATGACCATGGATACGATGATCTCCACCAGAGTCTCGCCCTTTGTCCCTCTCAGGATCTCTGCCCATCTTCTCATCTCACGTCTCCTCCTTCCCTTTCTCCTTCAGTCGGGTTATCGTACCCTGCTTCCAGCTGATTGCGGTTTTTGATCCTGGGTCTTCAGGGATGCCGGGATTTCCTCTGTCATCTGTGACAGGACCTTCCCCTCCCTGAGCACCTGGATTTTCAAATCAATCCCTTACCCGGAATTCATAGTGTAGGTAACTTTCACCTCCTGATCCGCCAGGGCATCCCCGCCGGACAGCTCCAGATCCCGCTCTGCCTGATCCTTTGCAGTACCGCCGATGCCCAGAAGCCCGCTCACATCCTCCGCCAGCATCTGCCCCAGTTCCTCAGAACCGGTCTTTGTATCCACCTTCACCTGAAGCTGTCCGGACGCGTCCGCCTCCAGAAGGAGCTTTTGCCCCTCCATCAGGTCGCGGAATAAAAAGCGCGGTGGATTCTGCTGTGACATATGCCTGCTGCTCCCGTCTGCTGCGCTCCAGTCTGGTCATGTTTACCGAGGCAGCGGAGATGACGATTCCACCCAGTACCATACAGATCAGAAGTATGACTATGGCAATCATCAGGGAAGAGCCATCCTCATTTTTCAGCTGTTCCTTGATTTTATTCATCTGCCCCACCACCTATTCCCGATTTTGCTCCCGCCTGCGTTTCGCTCTGTGCCTGGGAGTTGGAATCCGCCTGCTTTCCGGGCCGGGACTCTGACTGAGTCTCTGTCTGAGCCTCCGTCTGTGTTTCACTCTGTTTCTCTGTATCCGGCTCTGTCTGCTTTTCAGTGTCCTTGCCGCTCTCCGGCTCCGTTTGATCCGTCTGGGGCTGATCCTGGGGTTTGGAGGGACCTGTGGGGGCAGTTGGCTTCTGGGCGGGTGAGTTGCTCTTCCGTTGTCGTCCTTTACCTCCATCTCCGTGATCCCGCCGGAGCTCTTGTTTTCATCCACGTCCTCCTCCCAGATATCTCTGGCGCTGGGATCAGTTCCTCCGCCTGCAAAATAGGCCTCCACCTCATATCTCTGTGGGCTGCCCTGAAGCTGCGGGCAGGCATAACCAATGACAAATCCATTGTCACCCGCATCCATGGTCCACACACCGCTAAAGTCAAATCCCGCGTAGGATTCCCGTGACTGCATCTGCTCCGAGGACAGGGCCTTGATGCCCGCGCCCTCCTTGGCCGCTTCACCCAGATAATAGCAGTCCGTAGCTTTTACGGTGCCGCTTCCAACCATATTGTAGATCCTCTGTGAACCATGGGCTGCTGTATTGTATGCATAGCAGCGGGCGATGACACCCCAGTTGCTCTTACCCACAAACTGACCCGGTGCCCCTCCCTGGGACTTTGTCACCTTTCCGGTACAGTAGGAATCCCTAATCTCAACAGTGTTACTTCCTGAGCCAACCTCCAGGTATCCCACAAATCCTCCCACATAGTTTCCGTTTTCCACATCACCTGAGGGTAGGATTTCTCAATCACTCCTGCGTTGAGACCTGTCAATCCTCCCACATAGGTGTTTTTCCACCCTGCAAAGTTTGCATTCCTGATGTCTACATTCGCGCTGCACTCAGAGATTACCCCACCTGTGCCGTTCTGTCCCGCAATTCCTCCCACATACGCGGTAATGGAATTTTCGGCATCCTTTGTGGTGTTTATGGTTCCCTCCACATGCACATCGCGCAGTTCTCCCAGATTTACCGCAAACAGTCCCAGATAGCTGTTCCCTAGGCTGCAGTTTCGCTGCTGGGCAAACCCTGTGATCTGGTATCCTCCTCCATCGTATCTTCCGGTAAAGGCATTTCCCTCCACCCCGCCGATGGGTTCAAAGCTCTGGTCCTTTAAGTCAATATCTCCCAACTGCACATAGTACTTATCCAGTCCCCCGGCTGTGATAGCCCCAAGCTGCGCACCTGTGCGTACCCCCAGTGGAGTCTGCTGTGTCCTGCCCAGCTGACTTTCCGGGACATTTCCATTTTCATCCGCTGCGGTCCACTCAATTGCCTGCGCAAACGCAGCATTTACATAAAACCAGGCGGTCTTTTCACCTGCCGTAACCTTTAGGGGCGCTGTCTGCAGGATGTTTCCCGAAAGCTTCCAATAGCTGTAACCCTCCTCCTCCGTGAGCAGCGCGCCTTTTGCAGCTTCTGCCCATTTTGGGTAACTTCCGGCTGGTCCACCGCCCTGGACGGCATGTAAATCCCGTATCCGGTCTCATCCGGCATATCCATATTCCTCTGCTCTGCCTGCTCATTCCGGATCGCACCGTCGCAGTCAATCAGATAGAACTGGTATCCCTCTTTGTACTTCTCGTAGTAAAACAGCCCGAAGGCCGCGCTTCCCTTTAGCTCTCCCACGGGCAGAGGCAGCCCCGGATGCTTGGATAGCGGTAGGATACTTCCTGGTCCTGGTAATTGGACTGCCAAATATCCGTGGGCAGCTTCCCACCCTCATCCGACAGCTTCTCAAGCTGAGACGCCTCAAGCGGTGAGGCATTTGCGGAGGCTGTGCCCCCTGTGGTCCCCTCCCAGTCCAGATAGTAGCAGTCTGCAATATGCCCCCTGCCCCTCTGTCCTTTCAAAAGCGTAGCGCACAGCTCCGTTCTTGACTAAGGATGAGGCACTATAGCTGTATGAGATACTGCCGCCTGTCATCTTCCAGACGAAGCCGGACGCCTCCCCGCCACTGCTCCCGGCCTGTGCCTTCACCTGGCAGACACTGAAGCTGTGGGAAACTTTTCCGGTGTTGGTCAGCACAAAGCCTGCTGCAGCCTTGCCCGATTCTTTACTGCCCTGAACCTCCCCGGCGGCGTAGCTCTTTGAGATTTCCTTCGTATTTTCAGAGACGAACCCGGCGGCATTTCCGTGTGCAGACACGGTATCTGCCTTCACATAGCTGTGGGAAATCTCCCTGCGTTTTTTCCCGGCAAATCGAAGCATTTTCCCCGGAGGATGCTCCCTGGCCAGCTTCCACACCGGCGTAGGAGATAAGGCCCGCGTTCTCCAGCACAAACCCGGCTGTCTCACTGCCGCAGCCCTGCCCATCCCGGACAGAGGCACCACGGAAGCCTACAAACACGGCATCTGTGTCCCTTTTCCGGAGCCCGGCCCTCAATCCGGCCGTTTTTTCTCATTTGTGAAAAAGGAAGCCGGCTGCGCGTTTTCCCTCTGTGTACACCTCTGCATCCACAGAGGTCCCTGACTCCCCGGAGGCGATGGTTCCCTGATTGCTTCCGGCAAAACCCGCAGCACTCTGGGTTCCGTGGATTGCACTCCGCTCTTCCCCTCAGACACGGTTCCGGTGACCGCAGCACCTGTGATCTCTCCTGTAGCTTCGTTGGTTTCAGGAACCCATAGGCTTCCTGTCCCTCCACCCGGCCGCGAATCACCACCTGGGCGCTTTCGATCTCACCTGCATTGGTCCCTGCAAAACCGCAGCTTAAAGAGTTCTCCTCTTACAGCACTGCTGTTTACAGTACATTTTACAATATATCCCTTGTCTGCATTGCTTCCGGCAAATCCATAAACATTCTGCCCGTTCAGTTCCGGCTGCACGCTGCTTCTGGAGATGGTCCCTGCATTTTCCACTGCAAAACCATAGACCACAGTGGTTTTGGAAAGATCCGCCTTCTCATTCACCATGCACTCCTGTATCACTCCCTGGCCGCTGTTTATCCCTGCAAAGCCGCTGACGGTATTGGTGCTCTTAACCGTTCCGGAAGCAGTCTCTGAGAAGCGGATCTCCTTGTCGTTCTGCCATACGAATCCGGCGCTGCGCTCTCCGCCGCTCTCCACGCTTCCGCCCCCAGTTCCACACGGGCATATTCAATGGTTCCTTTATTTGTCCACGCGAATCCCGCGCTGCTCTCATTGCTGGAGTAAACCTTCACTCCCGTACCCGTGACCCTCACAGGGATCAGGAGGTTCCCCGTATAGCGCCCCCTGCCTCATTGGTGCCCACAAACCCGGCACACGGTCCGTTGGTTGTGATGCTCACGGACGCACTGCATTGGTTATTCACCTCACCTGCATTGGACGCCGCAAAACCGGCTGTACCCTTTTCTCCGGGAGTCCACTTTGTGATCTCTCCTGCGCGCTGCTGCGGCTCACCACAGCCCCCTTTTGGTTGTAACACACAAAGCCCGCGGCATGGCTGCCAGCTCCTCCATGGTTGGTGATCTGTATTCCCTCCGCCTGGCTCGCATCCACTGTTCCCCGATTATTTACCAGAAATCCGCTGCTGTCTGAATCTCCGCTGATCGCCAGTGTCTTTTGCCCCCGGCGGTGCTGTGCAGTATGGTTGCGGATGTCCGTTTCTCCGTTCCGTTCTCCCCCGCAAATCCGGCCGCTTTTCCCTTTTTTGCCGTTGGATGAGGCGTCCACCTTCTCTCCGGTATAGGCTGCGTAGTCCACGGCCCCTGCATTGAAAACTACAAACTGGCTGCGGACTTGGCGCTGGAGGTGACGCTTCCCTCAGCGCAGATCAGGGACTGGGCATCCCCGCGGATGGTCCCATAGTTGTTCACCACAAAGCCTGCTGCCAAAGCGTTTCTGGACAAGCCAATGACCTCCGCTTGGGCGGAACACTGGCCTGTGATGGTTCCCAGGTTCGTCTGGCAGAAGCCGGACGCCCCCTTGTCGTCGTAATTGTCGCTTCCATCATTCCAGGTACCGTAGGTGACCCTGCCTGACAATACTTTAGAGTCCGCTATAGTGCCGAAGTTGTATCTGACAAAGCCACAGGACTCTGTCAGGGTAGAGGTAACATTCCCGGTGAACGTACAGTTCTCAATCCTCACCTGGCTGTAATCCCCGTCCAGTACCGGGGCCCCGTTGGTCAGACCGTCAAATTCCGTGTCCGCGTTATCGCGCCCATTGTTGTACACAAAGCCGCTGGCCGTCCATTTTCCCTTCACCTCCAAGCCTCGGCCTGGCAGGAGCTGTCACTCCCCTGATTCTCCATCACAAAGCCTGCTGCTGTCCTGAGCCTGGAATCCACGGTCATAGACCGGACCCTGCTGCCTGTGATTACCCCGGAATTGTATGCAGCGAAGCCTGCGGCATAGCAGTAATTGGCTTCCGCCTCCACATTGACTCCCGATACGTAAGAATCTGTGATGGTCCCTTATTCTCTGCCGTAAATCCTCCAAACTTCACCTGGGCGTTTCCGCTGCGCACAGCCCGAATCACGCCGCCGCCGTACAGTCCGGTTCCCGAAATCTCGCCTTCCGTTGCCGCAGCGATGGCACCAGCCACGGCAACAGTATTCCCAAACCGGATGGTATTGCCGCCTGTGTCCACACTGCAGTCCTTGATGCTGCTGCCGGATGCCACATAGGCAGACAGGATACCCGCTGTTTTACTGTTCCCCAGTGACACATCAACCGCAGCGTCCAGCTTTTAGCTTTACATTTCTGACCGCCCCTTTTCCGGCGCCGTCTCCAATATATCCAAAGAGACCTACATACTGGGCATTTGTGGACTGTGGAAGCCGAAATCCGGTAATCTCATATCCCCCCGCCATTGTAGTCTCCCACGTAGGGATTCTCAGGCAGGTACTGCCCGTTTCCAAAACTTCCCTTGTACCTGCTGTCCCAGGGATTCCCACACCTGTGTCTTCGCCTGGTCCTGAAGGTTGATATCGTGTGTCTGTTCAAAGTAATTGTATTTTGACTCCTTACTCTCATACCCCTTGAGGCCCATGTAATAGAAGTGGTCCGCATGCCGGATCTTAAAGGGTTCCCCTCTTTTCCAAAGGAGGCATCCGGCATATTGGCGCTGTCCACGCTTGCGTAGGACTTGGAGTTGATGGCCGCTGCAAAGCAGGGGTTAAAAAGTTGTAGGTATCCGTGGAGTCCACTTTTGTGTAGAGATACTGCACCTTCGCATTTTCCACCATCCCCCTTCAGGCCCTCTAACTGCTGTTCCTTAAAGGGATAAAATGATAGTTTTCCCCAAGGGGCTGGGTGATCTTCAGCTCCTTGCCATCCACCCATTTATTTATACTGGCTGTGCTCTGTGCAGAGCTTCCCCTGGCAAATATGGTCATAGAGCCTTTCTGGTTCAGCTCTCCTTCAATGATCACACCGTATCCCCAGTCCCGTATGGTTTTATCGGAGAGTGTGCTGTAGGAGCGGTAATTGTTTTCCATAAAATGAATGCCATAGCTGTTATCTCCATACTGCTCATAGTAAAAAAAATGGTGCCATCGTTTGCCACCACCTCCGGCCAGTCCCCATGGTGATCCAGATAGGCCAGCTTGGGATAAGGGTATGCCATACCGCTGAGGGTTGGGGAATTGGGAAAAGTGGTAGAAACCGTCCCCTTTCCCCAAATGCTCCCCAGGCTGAGCTTGTGTAGCTCCTCCTCCGTCAGAGCAGTCCCCGAACCCGTTGCACCCTGGTTACCTCCAAAGCTCAGATAATAACAGTTGGTGAGATCCATTCCGGATGGTCCAAAGCCCAGCTTTGTCTTTGCCTTCAGATAGGCAGCGCTGTAGCTGTCCGCGATCCCGAAGCTCTTCTGATTGGTCAGCACAAATCCGGCCACGCTGCCTGACTGAGGTTCCTCCCCAGGAGAGTATGCCGTTGCCGCCACTTCCAGAAGGGCATAGCAGCTTTCAATATTGTTATTTAAACTCGTAACTTCACTTTTTTCCATTTTTCAGCACAAAGCCAGCTGCTTTTGCTGTCCTGTCCGCCTGAGCCGTGGTTATACAGTCCGCATAGGAGGTGTCTATTAACCACTGATTATCGTAGACAAATCCCGCTGCCTCCGCGGTCCTACTTGGGTCAGCAGTCCGCACAGTTACGATTGAGTTTGAGTAGCTGCTTCCCACATATCCCTGATTGGTCAGCATAAATCCAGCTCCAGCGGTATTATATTTGGAGTCTTCCACCTCAATGCTGCTCTCAACACTGCAGTTATAGATCTGATTCGCGCTGATACCAGCAAATCCGGCTGCCTTCTGGGCCCCAAAAATATTTGTCTTTTCCCTGTCTCTGTAAAAGTGAATACACACGGCAGTCCATCACCCCTGCCTTTTCCCTCAAAGACCTCACTCCTGCTGTTTCCCTTGCCTGCAATGGTATGGATGATCTGTATGTTCTCACGCACAAATCCCACAGCCGTATTGTTTGTATTTTTCACTGAAATCACCGCATTGCTGTAGTTGCTCAAAATTTTTGTCACAAATTCTCAAAATAATTGACAAAAACGCACTGTATAAAAATACAGTTTAAATGTATTTTTATACAGTGCGTTTAATTCAAATTATAACACCTCTATTTAGGTTGCTACAAAATAGTATATCACATATTTATGATATCACACTCTTGCATAAATCGCAATAACCTACTATTTTCTCTTTTCTCATCTGGTACATACTCCAAAATATCCCCCGGTTGACAGTTTAGCAAATGACAAATAGTGTTCAATGTATCTTTGCTTGCTAGTTCACCAGTGCGAATTTTTTGCATTTGTTGCTCACCTATTATTTTATCTTTCCTTATTTTGTAAGAAGTAAAGCCTATTTTCTTAAGTGATTCTAGTATATCTATTCTGTATCTTAACATATAGCATAACCTCCTTTATGTTTATTATACCCGATATGTAAAAATATCAACTTAAATCAAGTGTACATTATGCACATAAAAAAGTGATTATTTTGTGTAATATATTAATATACATTCACTTAAAACAAGTGTATAATAAATTCATAAGATAAGGCAAGGGAAACAGCCTAGACAACTAAAACCCTTGCAATATCTTAAATACAACTGAATAGGGGTGTTAGCCATGTATACCGATTGCGGTTACATAGGAAAAGCCGATAACGTACTTTATGCTACCGAGCAGAAGCGTTAGAAGCTAATACGAACAACTAAGCAAATGGGGCATAGCCAAACGGCTTGTAAGTCCCCATACCTCACCTATTCGCAACCTAAATCAGCGGTTGTGTATATATTATATCAGACCGCCACAAAAAAAGAAAGGTGGTAATTATGGCTAAACGAATGAATGTCATAAAAAAAGTAATGATGATATCTTGAAGGCAAAAGAAATACAACGGAGCGTGGAGCTGAACACAACCCAGTTAACAAAGGATATTAAATTTACTATTATTTTTAACTGCGTGCAATCTGATCTGCAATCCATTGAAAAGGATAATTATGATGACATAATATTAAAAAATGCAAAGTCTGCCACTTGATAAATTAGAAAGCGTTCTTGAACTCTTGAATATGCATGTTGTATCTAGCATGACTCATAAGGAAAGCACTAAGAAAATAATACCCCACAATGGTTTCCGAATGGTGTGATAGAGACGGCGAAAAGAGGTATTGTTAAATGAAGCAGATTATAAAGTCTCATCATGATGTTATTACTGTACCAGAAGCTATGAAAGCTCTTATGAGCGATTATTCCAAAATAGGGTATCAGATAGAAAGAATTACGCTTATAAATTTTAATATAATATTTCCTGATGGATGGGTTCATGTTTTTTGGGAAAATGGTGCTATTTATCAAGAAATATGTGATAATGAAGTAAATTAAAAAAGCTATGTAAATTCATTTTAAGGAGGAAAACTACATGGAGCATATCGGCAACAAGGGTTAAAGAACTGCGTCAAAAAGAAGGTTTAAAGCAAATTGATTTTGCAAAAAAAAGTGCTTGTATCTTCTTCATATATCAGTAAGGTTGAAGCTGGAAAAGAAATACCATCTGATATATTTTTAAAGCTTATATCTTTAGAATTTGGTATTTCATATGATTGGTTGAAAACTGGAGATGATAACTCTAAAGAAGCATTCACCAAGGTTGAAAACGTCACACACATCAACAAGATTAAGGAAGTTAGAAAGAAGAACAATATGACACAACAGGAATTTGCAAATAGTCTCGGAATCTCAAGACCACATTTAAGCAAAAAAATAGAATCAAGTAAGGAAAATAAATCGGATAGTGTTATAAAACTTATATCAAAGCTCTATGATGTCAGCTATGATTGGCTTACATCTCTTGACGAAACTTGCGCAGATGAAGCTGTTGCCAATACAAAACATTGTAAAGAAGTCATGAATAATAAAATATTCATTGGCATGGAAATTAAAATATACGTAATAAATTTGGACTATCTCAAAGAGATTTTGGAAAAGGCTTGGGGTAACACATGCCTATATCTCAAGGATAGAGAGTGGAAAAGAAAAACCCATCTGAAACGCTTTTAAAACTGTTATCATATGAATTTGGTACTGATGGAACCGATATTATGAGTAACTCTAAATTAAAGCTTTTATATGAAAAATTGGACATGGCTATGAGTAATACTGAACTTGCAATGAACTACATGAAACAATGTATTTCATTTCTTGAAAATCATGTAAAATAGACACAACGTGAAAAAATCCCTCGTTACAATAGCGTTATATCGCATGACAAACGAGGGATTTTTCTTGACGTGGTAATCTATATTCAATTGTAAATCAAGCCGAGTTTGAGCCTTTTACGATGTTCATAATATGTTTGGCTGTAAGGTTATACTTTTTTGACAATTGTATATGGTTATATCCATTATATTCCCGTAAAATCAGTTTGTTCCGTACCTTCTTATATATTGTTTCCTGCATCGAAATATATCTCCGAACCACTTCATAGCTACATAATTTGAGAAACGCATCCAAACCTATCAGACTAACTATGGGTTGATAGGTTTCTGTACATCTGACAGCTCCATATATTTCACCAGTTCGTCATTATCCATCAGCTAACCACCTCCTGTCTATATGCCAAAATTGACATAATCAGCTTCACTTATATTTAGCATCTGGCATATACGTTTTTGTGCTTCATCGTTTTATATTCCTTTTCAGTTGAAAGCCCTGACGAATTTATGATTGAACCATTCCGTTAATAGCAGGGGTATTTGTAAGGGCTATAGAATGGTTGTGAAGCCTTTGTGATCTTTCTTCCTGACAAGTACCACAGGGAAAGGTATCTATATTCATTATTACGCAAATAGTCCTTTGCTTTATCCGTCCATTCAACTTTTGCATAGATACCATTTTCTTTTAGAAAGAAGATTTTTATCCATCCACCTGCTGGGGCTTGTGTACCATTCAAAGTCTGATGCTCGTAATCAATCACAATGTCTATCGCCCTACGTTGCATATGGTTCTGTATCATTTGAAAACTTTCTTTATCAACAACAAAGTCTCCTTTTTTCAGATGAGATATAACCTAAGGGAAGTACCATAATGTAATCAGGTGCTTCCACCAAATCAGCAGACAAGGACAGTATTTCAACTTTGCAGTTCCATATAATTCACCTGTCCTATCCTTCTGTTTCTCCCGTGCATCCATATGCAAGTTGCCATAGTCCAAAGCCTACGTTGTAGCGTGCTTAATCCGCCGATTACCTCGTCATCAAAGAAAAACATTGTCAACTGATTCCTTGTTCTTACAAGTTAGCTGGCTTCTTCCGTTCCTGATAGACAAAAGGCTTTATGTATCTTTTTTGCAGAATAGATACCACGGCTTTGCGTAGTCCGTCAATTCAGGAACAACTAAAAGGTCACAGGTATTTTTGTTTACATTTGAACTTCCTGCAATCAAATCGGCAAATAGCAGTTCTCTTGCAATTGCTTCGTTCTGTGGAGCTACTACCAGAAGGTCAGGGACAATATTCAGGGTACGCTCATGCTCTCCCTTGACTGTCATCATTGCCTGACGTGCTTTTAGCATAAGATGCTGCACTCAATTTTTTTTCTGTTCCCTTATTGGACTGGACTTTTTTCTATCCATTCCCATTGGATGGCTATCACTGAAATATGCAACCCCGTCATAACTTTTTTTTTCTTGAAAACCCTTTTCCCAATAGGTCAAAGGTCAATGCATCAGGATGCTTCTTTGCAGAAAGTCCCATTTCAGACATAAGAGGAGCATATACTCCGTACAAATCATCCTCAATATCATTTACAGGGAATCTTAGTGGTTAGCTCATAGTTTTTTATTTTTGATGGTGTAATCATGTGTCATAAGGCTCTGTATTTCCCTTGACCCTATCCACTCCCTCATATTTGGTATCTGCCCCATCCATGCGTAGGTTGTTTCCCTTGTGGATGAAGGTACGGTCATGGCTATTTGGGTATAATTAACTTTTGTTTCTTGATAAGCATTATTAAAGGCGCTTGAATATCCCACAAATAAGCTATTCATGTTATGTTGGTTGACTACCATTCAAATCGCTCCCCTCTGTAAGGTCAATTTTGACCCATATAATCCTGTTAGCACCGTCTTCAATGTCAATTGGGTCATCGCTCACTTCGATATTAGCAATGACTCCTGCCTTTGTTTTATTGATGTTATCCGTTGTAATGGTATGTCCATTCAAGAAATAGCAGTCTTTCCTGCATCACTTTCTGAAATATTTCCATCTGGGTCATAAAAAATGTGATATCCATCAACACAGATAACAGCCTGTTTCCCATCTGCAAGTTCAAGAACTCTTTTAGCAATTCCTACTGAAAAATATCCACTGCTTTCTGTTGGCTTTCTTGCCTGTAAAGTCCTTGTATTTACAACAATGAAATCACCTTTTGAGCTTTCTCCTCCTTTTCCATAATAAACATAGAAACATGTTCCCGAGATACGTTGAAAAACGAATTACTTCTTACAAATGAACTAAGTAAACTCATAATAAAATCCTCCTAAATTTTCTTTTAGTTTATTATAGTTCAATTTCCCGAAACTTTTCAGGGGGAAGCATTTCCATAAATCCATGATAGCAATAATTATTCATCTTTATGCATTTTTTGAATTACTTTATAACCCATATTCTGTCACATTGCAGTACAATGCTTTTTATGGCATAAAATTCCTAGAAACCGCATAAACAGGGCAATGGGACATGATTTTTTATAGTTCCAATTTGTAGAATTGAACACGCTAATTTTCAAGCCAAAATTTCACATAAATAACGCTTTCATTTTCAAAGCGTCACAATTGCCAAAGCCTTATTTTATCAAGCTTTCACTGAATTAGTACCACATCAAAAATACAAAAAATAACGCAATAACGCTGCGTTATAACGTTTTAGAAAATTTTTATTATTAGTAAAGCTCTATCAATTGCTTTTTAAACATTCTAAATTGTGCAAAAATTAGAACCCATATTTTCATGGGTTCTCGCACTTACTAATACTTTTTCTTTAATATCCGAGTGAATTATCAGTTAATTTTAGTTTTTCTTGCTAACTCGCCATAACCCTAGTATTCTCGGGGTTCCCGTCATTTCCCGGGTAGTCTTTTATTGTCCCACATT